>ENA-OOXT01000659-OOXT01000659.1-human-gut-metagenome-genome-assembly--contig:-NODE-659-length-25070-cov-2.805397_pt1 | contig 25070 bp, 17 predicted proteins | sample MGYA00241590_ERZ501349 | MGnify/ENA primary metagenome ERZ501349 (study PRJEB25962, sample SAMEA2042838) | human gut metagenome | biome: human gut; feature: human-associated habitat; material: faeces...
CGCTGCCGAATGTATGCCGACATTTTCCGTTCCGGACACAATGGTACAGGCGTTTATCGCCGGAGGAAATGCAGCCCTGCGCCACGCCGTAGAAAATGCCGAAGACAGCCGGAAAAAAGCCCTTGCGGACATAAACGCCTTTTCTCCGCTACCTGACGATGTCATCGTCGGTATTTCCGCATCCGGCAATCCGGCCTATGTTTTGACTGTGCTTGAAGAGGCGCGTTGCCGCGGTGCCAATACCGTCGGCATAACCTGCAACCCGGAGGCCAAATTAAAGCCATTGTGCGACGTTTGCATTACGGCTCCGGTCGGCCCGGAAGTTATCGCCGGTTCCAGCCGCATGAAAGCGGGAACCGCCCAGAAAATGATTTTAAATATGCTCTCAACCGCCTCCATGATAAAAATCGGCAAAACTTACGGCAACTATATGATAGACGTTACCCCTGCCTGCGCCAAACTGATTGACCGCGGCAACCGCATAATCGCCACTATCTGCAAGATTTCTGTTGCAAAAGCCGAAGAATATCGTATAAAAGCCGGAAACAACGTCAAAACTGCCTGCGTTATGTGCAAAAGGCAGTGTTCCCGGGAACAGGCCGAACAACTGTTAAAACAGCACAACGGCATTTTACGAAAGGTCATTGAATCATGAAAAAGTTTCACCAGCAGCGCAAAGGCAGCACCGACACTTCTAAAGACCAACTGATTATTTACGGCCGGCATGCCGTCATAAGCGCTTTGAAAAATCCGCGCCGTAAAATCCAAAAGCTGCTGATTTCGGCCGAAAATCGCATCGAAGTTGAAAAAGCGGCTCCACAGGTGCCTGCAACAGTAATTGATAAAAAGGATTTTGCCAAATTCCTCCCCGGTGATGCGGTTCACCAGGGTTTTGCCTTGTATTGTTCCCGGCTTGAAACTTGTGACATTTCCGATTTAATCGCCTTGGCGGAAAATAAAAAGCGCTGCTGCATTTTAATTCTTGACCAAGTAACCGACCCGCAGAACATCGGTGCGATTATCCGTTCCTGCGCCGCGTTCGAAACACTCGGCCTGATTGTCCAAGACAAGAATTCGCCGCTTGAATCCGGCGCCATGGACAAAGCAGCCGCAGGAACCGTCGAATTCGTCCCCGTCGCCCGCGTAACCAACCTCAGCCGCGCCATTGAAACTCTGAAAGAAAACGGTTTCTGGGTAATCGGTATGGACGGCTATGCCGATACGACAATCGATAAAATCAATAAGGACGGCAAAGTCGCCGTTGTTATGGGATCCGAAGGCAAAGGCCTGCGCCGTCTTGTTCAGGAAAACTGCGATTCGTCCGTCAAACTCCCTATATCGCCGCAGGTGGAAAGCCTGAACGTATCCACCGCAGCGGCAATAGCCTTATATGAACTAAACCGCAAATAACTGCACATCACCGTCTGAATACGGCAAAAGCTGCCGCATGGCAGCTTCTTGCAATCCGTTAGGCGTTGAATCCGCTGCTACCGTGTTTTCTTCTGCTTTTTTATTTGACAGAAATGCCATACAATGCTATGGTGATTTTAAACCAACATTTTAATTCAATGCCTAAAGTTTTACTTTAAATCAGAAGTTATATCTCACACCCAAGCCGCCTTCAATGCTGCTTTCTTTTTCCGCATTGTGCGACACTTCCGCCGCCACGGCAAAATCGCCGTCCCGATAAACCGCTTCTGCCGTCGTCTTCAAACGGTTCTTGTCTTCATCATACGCCTTAATGCCGAAATCAACCGGAGAACCGTCCATACCTACCCGCAAATCCTTATACGGATCAAGAAATTCATGATAGTATTTCGCACCGATGGCAAGCATCAGCGAGCGCTCTTTCGCCAGCTGAATCCTCTTACGCAATTTTAAGCCGACCCCAGCCTCCAACGATACTGAACTGTTGGAATCCAGATTAAGCCCGTCATCTTCTTCCGCCTTCGACATTGCCGCCCCCAGCAGATTGAGTTCGGCTTCCGTAACCAGTTCCGCCACTTTCACATCAATGCTGTACTCGGCATGGTTATACAAACCGTAATAGAAGTCCAGCGTATCCGCCTCGTATGTGCCGGACAAAGCACGGCGCTTGTAAGTTCCGTATCCTGCACCGATATTTGGCATGGTCAGGAATTTAAATCCGCCATTCTGGTACAAAATCGGCATAAACGCCAGCAGTATCTTATTGTCGCGGCTGGACTTCGCTTCGTCATATTCCGCATCGGCATAAGCTGCCCGCAGCGTACCGCCGATGCTCCAGTTCCGGTTCAGCTTTTCGCCAAAACCGATATACGGGCTGTAAACGTTATCTGCATAACCGCTGAGCCCGTCCCGAGCATCTTTGCCCGTCCGATAATAGTCGGCGCCGATATAGCTCCCGTTAAGCCCGTCTTCCAGTATCCGGCTCTGCTCCTGTATATTCAGCCCGCGCAGCACCGCCATATTTTCCCGCGTCAGGTTGGCATAAAAATTCTTGCCTGTTTCCACTTCCGTCGCATAGTCAAACTCGCCTTTGTTGCCCGCACCTTTCAGCGCATCAAACAGCTTTTCGTTATTATGCAATCCGTAATTCGTCTCAAAAAAATCTGCAAGTTCTTTATCGTCAACGATTTCCTCAAACTCTTTGCGATTCAACTCCACGTCCGTAACATCGCCGTTGTCTTTCAACTCTGCATCAAACATATACGAACCGGAACTTATATTCATTCCTTCATTTTTGCCGACAAACGAGTTTTCATTGACATAGGTATCCTCAAAACCACCCATAACGATATCGCTGCCGGCAACAACATTGCCTTTAAAACTGTCGGCTTTATAAGTTCCCCCGTCCGCCACGACAAATTTTCCGTTTTCACCGGTTTTCATCGTATCAAAGTCTGCTGCCGCCGCACCAAGGTCAACCGTACCGTTGTTTATAAACGTACCGTTTTCACCGACAATAATATAATCCGCACCGTTTCCGGCTGCCTTCAATTCTCCGGCTTCTTTCAGTTCTCCGCCCGCAAAAGCTGCATTGGCCGCCGAATTATAGGTAATCGTTCCCGAATTGGAAAATGTGCCGCCGTTTTCTACGACAAACGCTGCCCCGTTTCCGTTGACTGTAATTGTCCCTTTGCCGCTGTTATACCCCTTGGCGCCGCTCCCGTTGACATGAATTCCCGTTCCGCCGCCGTCAACCGTTATGGTCGATTCGTTATAGAACGTACCGCTGCCCGTAACATACGCTCCCGTACCTCCGGTTGTCATTATCGTCCCGTTGTTGGTAACGGTGCCGCCCTCGGCATAAACGCCATAATTTCCATAATCGTTTATATTTGAAGAATTGACAGCTGTACCGCCTTTTGTATAAATGCCGTATGTATTCCCGCTGATAGTGCCGGAATTCTCAAATGTTCCCGCAACAACCTGCACGCCCTTTTCATTGCCGCTTATCGTGCCGCTGTTTTCCGCATCTCCTCCGGCAACCTGAATACCGACAATATTATCCCGGATATCCCCCTGATTCTCAGCGCCTCCCTGCGCATCCACGTAAATACCGTATTCCAGTCCGCTGATGCCGCCCGTTATACCGCTGCCGGTATTCGTAACCTGCCCGCTCTTGCCGGAATAAATGCCGATTGTCCCGCTTTTGCCGTCGCCCGAAATAATCCCCGAGTTGTTAACCGTACCGCTTAGTGCATAAACGCCGTATGTATAATTCTCCAAACTGCATGCATCACCGCTGCAATTGCTGTTTCCCTTGATTTCCAGCCGGCTTCCGGCTTCTGCCGAATAAGATGCGCCGCCCGCAATGGAAACGCCCTTGCTTCCGATTCCGCCAACTTCAATCGTTCCCGAATTGGTAACCGACGTAGCATCTCCGGAAATCAATTTTCCGGTAGCGTATATCCCCGTCCCCTGATTCACCGTAATATAAGCGGAATTGGAAACCGTCGATACTTTTTCAGACGTCGCCGCAGCCAAAATTCCGGTTCCCCCGCCATTCACAATCACCTCAGCATCTACTCCGACATTGACCGTACCGCCGGATGCCGCCGCTCCCGTGCTTGAAGCGTCTGCCACGGTAACCTTGGACGATGTTCCCTCAATGCGTACAACGCCTTCGTCTTCCGCCCGCAGTCCCGTCGCTCCGGCAGAAACGTAGACTTTACCGTAGTTATAAACGTTTGACCCGCTGCCGCTGGCTGCAAACAAACCGGAATTTTCCCCTTTGACATAAGCCGTCGACGAAGCAGACAGTGTCGCATTGCTCCCGCCCGTTGCCTTTGCCAGCGTATAACCTTCTATTTCTACGCCGCCGGGATAGTCAAACGTTTTAGACGCCGCATTAGTCAACAGAAAATACGTCTGCCCGCTGTAAGATGGATCCGCATAAAAATTGCCGTAGTCAAATGCCTGCGCGTCGGGACCGTCCAAAATAAAGGCCGTCGTATTGTTCCCTTTCAAAAAGATTGAACCGTAATTATACGCCGTCCCTTTGGCATACATGGCAGCCGAATTGTCGCCCATAACGTAAATGGAATTGGTACTTCCGGCCGGCGACGTATCCAGCCCGTTAAAAATATCCGCTCCGGCATCTGTCGACGCCATACCCGTTCCCGACTGCCCTGTCAGATAAATATCGCCGAAATTGATAGCCTTGGCGTGCTTGGTTGAATCGTTGCGAATAGCCGTCGAATTTGTCGCATCAACCGAAATCGACCCTTTATTGTGTACGTACGCCTCCGCCGTTGAAGCAGAATCAAGCCACATTCCGACGTTAAACTGTTTGGCGTCGGTAATATATTTTTTCAGCGAAATAGAACCTTCGTTTATCGCCGATCCCTGCTGCGAAACCTGAACGGCAGCCGTACCATATGTGCCGCCGTAATCGACATTGCCGTCAAACTCGCCGCCGATAATAATGTCGCCCGTATTGACAAACAGCTGCTTGGTCGTATCGCCGTCGCCGGAAACCTTGACGGCTGCCCCGGCAACAGATGCCGATGCGGTATAGCCCGCTTCGCTGTCCTTTTCATTCCGCTCGGGAGCCGCAAAGGAGTTGCTGTTGCCGACCTTGTAAAGGATTGAACCGTTATTGTACGCCGATGAAAAATTACCGCCGAAAACCTGAGAATTGGTCGCTTTGTTGGAAAGGTAAATGTAACCGTCGTTCACCATTTCAACCGAACCGGAAAACGCATTGTAAATTGCCGTCGATTCTTCGGAATAAACATTGATTATTCCCTTATTTTGCAGCAAAACCTCATCCGTTTTGTCTTCGCCCGCTGCATAAAGGCCGTAATTGTTCTTATATCTGGACTGGCCGTTTTCAACGCCGAGATTGATAACGCCGTAGTTAACGACTTCGCCGCCCGCAAAAGAAGCCATGCCGTAAGCATTGCTTGCCTGCATGTCTATCAGCCCGTAATTGTGAAGTTTCGGATCTTTCCAGTCATAAACGCGGGTCTGCGAACCTTCGCCTTTGGCAGCCAGCATACCGTACGATACGCCGCCGGAAGTCGCCTCGTTGACAACGCGGATTGTCCCGCCGGTTTCACTGCCAGTCCCGTTATAGATACTGTCCGCATTACCGTTTGTCAGTTCTCCGCCATGCACGGAAAGCATACCCGCTGCCACGTCCGTCCCCGCCGCCATGGTCGTCGAAGTCAAATCTATCTTAATATTGCCCCTGTTTAACGCTTCGGTCGCCGCATCGGCGCGGATGCCGATTAAGCCGCCCTGCCCCATCTTCAGCGCCGTATCCGCCAGTTTATATGCCCCCTGATACGACAGGTTGATATCCCCGTAATTGTTCAGTTTCATCTTTTCCGCAAATGCCGGATTGTTCTTGCCGTTTAAAAATTCGTCGTCAATATAGCTTCCCATGCCGACAAGGCTGACCGCTACGTCCGTCGCGCTGTTATAGCCGGCAGAAAGGTCGATAATGCCGCGGTTCTCAGCCGTAACCGTATTGTTGCTGAAATCGGTTCCGGTATAAAGGTCAAACAGCACCATGCCCAATATCGTGCCGGAATTATTTTGCGTTACCGTCTCATTGCCTTCGGTATCGTCAGCATCTGCCGAACCGTCCGTTTCTCCGGCATTCCCCACACTGCCGGAATTTTCGGTTCCGCCGCCGTTTTCCGTTCCCGTTTCTCCGCCGGAAGGTGCCGAGGTCGTTCCCGTAATCCTGCCGGAATTGATGATTGTCGCCCCTGTATCGCCGTACATACCGGCAACAGCATGGCCTTCTCCGGTTCCCTTAAACGAAATGTCGATATTTCCGTACGCCGAATTCCCCGTTCCCTCCGGACTGTTTATAATCTGGCCGCCGTTGCTCGCCGCCATGCCGATAGAACCGTTCTGCGCATCAATCAGAATATTGCCGTTATTCAGCGCTTTTGACCCGTCTCCGTAAACCGAAGCCCCGATTGTCGCATCGCCCAATTGCAGGCTGCCGCCCGCCAGATTATTGAAATAGGCACCGTTCGAGACCGTTACATACGACATCAGATAATCAACATTGTCCAACACATTCGGCAGTAATTGGATTTTTCCGGCATTAGCCGCCGCATCGGGATTTTCAAATCTCCGCGCAACGTTATTCTCCATTCCGCCGCTGTTGACCTTTTTCTCAGTGTTGGTAACCAGACTTGCCAATCCGTATCCCGGATTCGTCGGCACAATCGTATCGTCTCCGGCCGGGGCGCTGCCGCCGCCTCCGCCGCCGCTGAATGCCAGAATGGCGCCGCCCACGGCCGCTCCGCCCAAAAGCCACGGCCACCAACTGCGTTCCTCTTCGTTATAATAAAGGGATTCCTCATTGCCGACGATTTTTTCCGTCCTTGCCGCACGGCTGGATTCCAAAAACTCGCGGTACTCTTTGTTTATCTCATAAGTACAGGCATGGCGCGGATTGGCTCCGCTCATACGAAAAGAGTTGTAGGCAACATAATTTTTGCGCTTAATCGCAATGCACAGCCCTGTATCCCCGTTTGGATTCGTCGCGTCAATATTCAGCCCGCGATTGACGGCTTCGCGCAAAATGCCGATTTTTCCCTGGCTTGCCAGATAATACATTTTGTTAAAATCGCGTGGCGACAACCGGCCGCCAAACGCACAGGCGTTTTCCGAAACAGAAACGGCAGCAAAAAAGACTGCGGAAAAATATAAAGCGGCGCCAAACCTCATCTAACAAAACCATAAAAACAATTGCTTTGTATCGATTCTACGCCGGAGTTTCTTAAAAAAGAGTATAATTTATAAAATTATGCCGAAAATTAATATTCATCCTCTTCAGAGTAACTCTCGCCATAGCGGTAACCGTCTTGTCCGGTACGATAGTCATCTTGCCCGATACGATAACCGGCCTGTCCTGCCTGATAACCGTCCCCCGCCCGGGCACTCTTTTTCTGATAACTGTCCTGCTCTGTTTGGCCGCTTTGTTTTTGATAACCGTTCTGCGGCTGATAACCTACGGCATAAGCGTCTTTTCCTTCGACTTCAAGGCTGGGGTTAACGTATGCCGTCGCGCCTTTTTCATAAAAATAGAAATCGCGCCGGAGCCGCGCCTGATCGCGAATGGAAAGGGAATTCCATTCCGTTTCCGTCAAACCGTAAGGATAAGCCTCTTCTCCGCCGACACAACCGGAAAGCAAAAACAGCGCCAGCAGCACACCCGCTTTTTTCATCTTAAAGTCTCCCGTACAATCAAAAACTTTTTATGCTACAGATTTGCGTTATAGGATATAATAATTTGTTTTTCAAGCAAAATCTTCCGCTGCACGTTTCCGTCGCACCTCCTGCCGGCAAAAACGCCGCCCGGCCGCATTCCGCCACAATCGCCGCTGAATTTTCAGCAGTTCCTTAAAAAACTGCCGCGCATAACCATTCTCTCAGTTTCCGCTTCGCCTATATCTTCAGCAGATTCTTTACAAAGGCCTCAACATAATCCTTCCTGCGATTTTGGTAATCAAGATAGTAAGCGTGTTCCCAAACGTCCAGATTCAATATCGGCTTAAAGCCAAGCACCAGCGGCGTATCGCCGTTGCGCGTAGTCAGAACGTCAAGTTTCCCGCCTTTGCCCTCGGCCAGCCACACCCAGCCGCTGCCGAAAAGCTTAACCACCTCGTCTGCCAGCTTTTCCCGCAATGCGTCGCGCGTTTCAAAACGCTCGGCAATGCGCTCCTGCATATCTGCGTCAAATTTTTCCCCGATACCGATTGAATTCCAATACACGTTATGGTTAAAAACCTGCCCCGCATTATTATACAAAACCTGATATTCTGGCTTGTCAAACGTCCTTTCGATAATTTCCTCCAGCGGCGTATCCTGAAACTCCGTTCCCGAAATCAGTTCGTTGACTTTATCCACATAGGCCTTATGGTGTTTTCCGTAATGGAATTGCACAGTTTCTTCCGAAACATATGGTGCCAAAGCGCTTTCTTTAAACGGCAGTTTCATCAGTTCTATCATTTTTTCCTCCTGAAATATTATAATCCAACCTTTATAATAGCCTCTAAATATTTATTTTAAATAGGCGTTTTAATTTTGTTAATAATTATTAACAGCCCCATATCAAAGATTCACAAATAAAATTTATGTAGTATGATAACGATAACAATAAACAAAACGGAGAGGAAAAATGAGAGTTTTATTAATAGAAGATGACTATGCCGTTTCTCAAAGCGTCGAAACAATCCTCAAAAAAGAAGGCATGGTTGTCGATACCACCGATGACGGCGAAGACGGGCTGGACTGCGGCAAACTGTATGATTATGACATCATTATTCTGGATTTGAACCTGCCCGGCATGAACGGCTATGAAGTCTTAAAAAGCCTCCGCAACGCCAAAATCACCACTCCGGTTCTGATTTTGTCCGGCCTCTATGAACCGGATAAAAAAGTCAAGGGGCTGGGTTACGGTGCAGACGACTATCTGACCAAACCGTTTGACAAGAGCGAACTTCTCGCCCGCATTCAGGCAATTGTCCGCCGCTCCAAAGGACATTCCAATTCGATTATTCAAACCGGGCTCGTCGAAGTCAATCTGGATACACAGACCGTCAGCGTCGCCGGCAAAGACCTGCACCTGACCGGCAAGGAATACGGTATTATGGAATTGCTTTCCCTGCGCAAAGGTTCGACCTTGAACAAGGAACAGTTCTTAAACCACCTCTACGGCGGCATTGACGAACCGGAATTAAAGATTATTGACGTCTTTATCTGCAAGCTGCGCAAAAAGCTGGAAAAAGCTTCCGGCGGCAAAAACTATATTGAAACTGTCTGGGGCCGGGGATATATCTTAAAAGACCCCGATGAACACAAATAGTTTCAATTGCAGGATTAAGAGGCGGTTGCTCCCACATTAAACCGCCTCTTAATTTTTTGTACCAGTCTTCGCGCGGAAAAGCAAGTTTAAAAACCCGAATACATACCCGATGTCGCAATCCTGCTATTCAAAAGTAAATACCAGCGTACAGTTTTCATAATCCAGGCAAGTCTGGCAAAACGCCTGCATGTCTGTAAACGTTACCGATTGCAGGCATTTTCGGCCGCCGCTGCACCAGCCGCTTCCCCAAAAGCTCCCTGAAGAACCGCTCCCCTCGCCTTCTCCGTACCTGTGTATCCAGACCTTAAACAGCATATCCTGATATGGCAGCGCCACATGCTCAAACAACAGCCGGCAGTATTCCTCAAGCTGTACACCGGTCCAACCGCCGGCCTTTTTGTTTTTAAGCTCATAATTGACGGTTATGTACTTATTGCTTGCGGTTACCGTTGTCGTATGCAGGGTGCTGTCTACAATTCTGCCGCCGGAATACCTCCAGTTTTTAGGCAGAAATCCGGCATTGACCACCTGTGGCGTTAATCCGGCATATCCGCCCGACTGTCTGGCAATTCTGAGCCAGCTGTCACGAAACTCCGTCAAATCGCGGATAAATCCGGCATACTCGGTTGCTGCAGTCGTTAATCTGTGGGTGGTCATGGCCTTGCCGAAACCGGCAATAGCGCCAACCGATAAAATGCCGACAATAGCCAAAACCCCAAGCATTTCAATCATTGACCGCCCCGCATGGCTCCGATTGCTTTCCCTCATCTGACAAGTCCTTCCCGTTTGTCCGCAGCCCCTTTGCCGCGAAAACAAAAGTTCATAACAAAAAACCACCTGATTAAGGCGGTCGGAGAGTTCAACAATCATATCGCATAAAATGACTCTTTTAGCCTTTCAGCCGAAGCTTTGGACATACGCTAAAAGCTCCCCGACCTTTTACAGTCGGGGATATATCTATTGCCGGCAATAAAACCAATCGGCAATATAACGATGTTATATCCTAACACCGTATGCGATAAAGACCGTTGAAAGTCCCGCACCACCTCTGGCGCTGACAGGCAAAAGCCTGCTTAACCAAATACTAAATGCTTTTTTCTTAAAATAAAGTAAATGAACGTGCCGGAATTAAAAATTAACCTTAATACCCAGGCCAAACTCTTCATCGTCATGATAATCAGAATTAAACTTTTTATATCCAGCATACAGCATCACATCGCGCGTCAGCCCGTACCCTCCTTCCGCCGCATAGGTTTGACCGCGCGCCGTATCGCTGGTGGTAAAATTCTGCATCGCCTGCAAATTAAGGCGAACTCTTCCGCTGTTATAATAAATTCCGCCTTTCAGCCCGATTCCCAAATATCTGTTGTCATAAAGCCCGCCGCCGTATGCCGCATTCGGAACGCTCATTGCATATAACAAGGTATGCTCTCCCAGCGCATAGCTTTGCCCCACGCCGGTTTCCAGCACCAAAGCCCCGCTGTCTTCACCCGACTTGGCATCAAACAATTCCCTGTAACCGACTTTAATATCGTATGACAACGGCGAAAACATCGCATCTGCCCCCGCCAGCGATTTAATCCCCAGCAAATTCAGTTCCTGCAACACCCATTTATCCCGTGCATCATAATGCCGGACTTTTCCTTCAAATAAATTGATTTCAGCTCCGTTTAACAAGCCATAGCTGTCTTCCAGCAGCGAGTTGTAAACCGGCTTGAAACTGACTTCCTGAAACGCCTCGCCGTTTCTCGCCCCAAACGTTATGCCCGCCTGTTTTGCCTTATGTGCCAAAACCGGATTCTCGCCTTCTTTCAATTCGTCAAAATACTGTCGTTGATTGGCAATTTTACTGCGTTCGCGCAACAATGCCAGACTTTTCTTCCGATAGTCCGCAAGTTCCAAATCGCCGTCCACATAACGGTATTGCACATACTGGTACGCCGTTTCCAGCACATCGGCCTTTTCCTCTTCGTCAAGCGCAGATAAATCCGTCTTATCGCGGCGGATAATATCAATAAAAGCATCATACTGACGGCTGTTCATCTGTGCCGCACGGTATTTCAGCTTAGACTGGCGGGAGGGACGGTAATTCGCCGCCGTCACCAGCCCCGAAACATTATTCACCGCTTTCAGCGTCGCCAGCGGCACCGTATATCCGCCAAACCCGTCACTGATATCTAATTCCGGACGTGCCGCCTCCAGCATCAGCAACAGAACGTACGAACAGTTGCGCGATGCAAAGTAATAGCGGATTTTCGCCCGCTGCATCTCCCACATATGCGCTGTAAACAGTTCCAGTTCATCATCCGAAAGCCGCAGTTCATACTCCCAGATATCGCGATTCTCAATATTGTTGTACAGATTGATAACATCATAATACGGCTTGATGCCGAACGTTCCGTAATAACCGCCCCACAGACCTTTCAGTGCATACAAAACGCCGGTTTCGTCGCCGGTATCCGCACCGAAATTCGCCCCATGCGCCAACAGTTGCGTCCCTTTGCGCTTCGTGTCAATCCGAAATAACGTATGCCCGAACAAGGACGACGGATTGCTCATATACGCATTCGTAAACAACATGGTAACCGCTTTAGGCTGAACATCCGCCAGAAATTTCTGATAACCGGCACAACCGTCCAACGTTCCACGTACAGCACCCTGCCGCTTCAGATAAATAAACCGCGCCGGAAAAGCACATTTTTTCAACTCGCCGCTGTTTTCCTCTTTTCCGGATGTCTTAGCCTCCTTTCCGAACGCCTTAATCTCCTCTCCGGCCGACTTTGCCTCCGCATTAAATGTCGTAACCGCTGCCCGATATTCGGCTTCCGGATTCTCTCTTCCTCCCGGCGTTAGAAAAAACTCCCCATTTTCCACTACGGACTCATAACCACTGCCGTTTTTTTCATAATGCAACAGTTTCAGCCAGCCTTTGTCAAAAGCTTCTGTTTCCGCACATGCACCCTGCACCGAAACCGCCACAATCGCCAACAATGCCAGCCAAACCCGTATTTTCATAATCGTCCGCAGATACAAAAAGGGCGCGGTTCCCCACGCCCTCAATCAAGAATCACGCCTGAGCTAATTCCATGATTTTCAAAGTCAAATCAACAGCTTCAACGTTTTCGTCCGTAAACAGATACGCAAAATTCTGCTGTGCTCTAGCACCGAGTTCTTTGCTGTCGACTTCCAAAAGTCCGGCAATCGTATCGATTGTTTCGCCTCTTCCGGCCGAAGCGTCCATCGCAAACTGTTCCATATTGTTTTCAATCACGGCCAGAACCAGCTTGCCCGTACCGCCGGTAACGCGCCCGTTCGGATCGCAACCGGAAGTTCCCAGTGTTACGCCGATGGTATTCAGAAAAATGCCGTTGGTCGTCATAGCCAAAACCTGCGGAATAATACCGGACTGGCCTCTCCACGCCATAGAACCCAAACCGCAGCCGCCGGTAGAGTCAATTGCCTTCGCCGGAGAAACGGCAAACAGGGCAGCCGCAAAAACAGCACCCAAAACTAAATTCTTTTTCATCAAAGTTCTCCTTGTACAATAAAACAGTTATAATCTAGCACTTCCTGCCTGGTTGTATAGCATAAAGTTTGACTAATCAACAGCTCCTCCGTTATATGTCCCGCTTCTCCATTACCGTATGTTCTGCCTTTTCGTTGCCGTATGTTCTGCCTTTTCGTTGCCGTATGCTCCCCCTTCCCGCCGTATATTCAGCCTCTTTGCCGCCGATGTCTCACTCTCATCGCCGTACGCCTGATTTCCCGCCGCCGTTTGCCGTATCCCGCCGCCGCTCCCTTCCGCCATTTTGCTGCATGAAAGGGCTTGCCCACACCACTTTAAAAATTTTACTTGATTTATTATTTGATTTGTGCTTATATTTATATACAGAAAATAACGGATACTGGCTGGCACCGCAAAGGTGGCAGTCAAATTTTTTCAAACTTTTCAATTAACGCACACATCCGCAGCCTTTTGCGGAAAACTTATTTTTAGGAGAAATAAAATGGATAAATTCCCACTGACCAAGAAAGGATTTTTACGGTTAGAGCAGGAACTCAAGACCTTAAAAGGTGTTGAGCGGCCCAATGTTATCGCCGCCATCGCCGAGGCGCGTTCGCATGGCGATTTATCGGAAAATGCCGAATACTCGGCAGCTAAAGAAAAACAAGGCTTTATTGAAGGGCGGATTCAGGAGCTGGAAGCCGTCGTCAGCCGGGCACAAATTATTGACCCGGCAGAAATGAGCGGCGACGTCATCCGTTTCGGTGCAACTGTTTCCGTCGTTGACGTTGATACGGATACCGAAAACTGCTACCAGATTGTGGGCGACTATGAAGCCGACATAAACGACAACAAAATTTCTCTGTCCTCGCCGCTGGCAAAGGCTCTGATTGGCAAAGAAGTCGGCGACGAAGTTGTCTATATGGCTCCGGGCGGCAAAAAGACGTTTGAAGTACTAGAAGTTTCGTATATCTAAAAACTTCCGCGGTAAAACCTTATATCAAAGCCAGGACAAATTCCTGGCTTTTTTCATATTAAGGAGAATCGACAATGAACGATACGACAGAAACCGGCGACTGCCATTACGACTATGCCAACAAATGCGACTGTTCTGAAGACGATAAATGCGGCTGCACATTTCCCAATAATCTTGCCCACGATTACAGTCCCGGATGCTTTGAGGAAAAGGAACCGCTCCACCCCCATATGGAATTGACGGTAGGAATGGCGGCACCGGATTTTACTGCCCCTGCAGTCTTAAGCGACAACACGCTTGTTGAACATTTCAACTTTTACAAATACACCAGAGGAAAGCTTGCCGTTCTGTTCTTTTACCCTGAGGATTTCAGTTTCACCTGCCCGTCCGAACTGCTGATGCTTAATCGGGAACTTAATGCCTTCTCAAAACGCAACACTCGCGTTTTGGCCATTTCGACGGATTCAGTACACTCACATCTGGCTTGGAAAGAACTGCCGCCGGAAAAAGACGGCGTCTCGGACATAAACTTTCCTATGATTGCCGATCTTGATAAAAAAATTTCCGCCCATTACGGTATTTTAAGCAAAAAAGAAACCGCCCTGCGTGCCACTGTCATCATTGACGAAAAAAAGATAATCCGCCATATGAGTATTAACGACAACAAAATTTGGCGCAACCCGGAAGAAACCCTCCGTATTCTTGATATCTTAAACCAAAAAGACGATACGCTTACCTCATGCCCTAAAGGCTGGAAACAAAACTTTTTCTTTGAGCGTCCTGAACCCGAAAGTCTGACTGAAATGTTCAGCCATCGAGATAATTAACATTTCTTATGCCGCAGCTCTTCTGCATCAATGCCCTGGCTTCGCCATCACCTCAGACTCTAAATTTGACGTTCCCCGCATTTCCGCTGGATACAAAAAAAGACGCTGCAAACGAGCGTCTTTTTAATTAAAATGGCGGTGTAGTAAATCCCAACGGTATTGAGCATACTAAATCAAAAACACTCCAATCCCAAATAACAGGGAATCTACAGGGAATTTCACTACGATTCTCTCCTCCATACCATCATGTTTACCTTGAATTACTTAGCTTACACCAAAATCCCTCCCCAAATTATCAGGGAATTTAAAATTAAATACAGGGAAAATTTACAATTAGGAATTGCTTTTTGCAAAGTACAATAGTAACAATATATATTATTAATTATTGAAAGAATTAGGAAACAAAAATGAGTTTTCAAACGCCTTTAACAATTAAAAAAGCCCTAGAAAGAATAGATAAGAGAGAACTATTACTACCTGCAATCCAAAGAGAATTTGTATGGAGCGCAGATGATATAGAATTATTATTTGATTCTTTAATGTGCGATTTTCCAATAAACTCATTCCTTTTCTGGAAGGTAGATAATGCTGAGAATAAAAATCAGTATAAATATTACCAATTTCTAACTAAATATATTGAATATTACCACGAAACTGCTGATTCTTTTAATACAAATGGAGTAAATGACTTTTGTGCTGTACTGGATGGGCAACAAAGACTAACAGCGTTATATCTTGGGCTAAAAGGGTCTTATGCATATAAAAAACCTTATGCTCACTGGGGTAATTTAGATAACTATCCAGAACGAAAATTATATTTAGATATCTGTAAAAAATATAAAGAATATACAGAAGAAGAACATAAAAATATTGCTGAATATGATGATGAAAGAGAATATGGCTTCTACTTTTTAACAGAACAAGAGCTTAATAACTTAGGTGGCTCCTCACGTTTCTTTAAAGTAGGAGACATTTTAACAGAAAAATACAAAGATGTATCATGTCTCATAAAAACATTAGAAGAACAGTTTCCCAACAACAAATTTGCTCATGATACCATAGCAAAGTTATATGACATTATTTATAACAAACCTTTAATCAACTATTATCTTGAAGAAACAGAAGATTATGATAAAGCACTAAAAATCTTTATAAGAACAAATAGCGGAGGAGAAAAATTATCTTTTTCAGATCTGCTAATATCTACAATTATTTCAACTTGGACTTCCGTCGATGCAAGAACAGAATTTAATAATTTAGAAAAAGAAATAAAAAACATGGGATTTTATAATTTTTCGAAAGAATTCATTGTTCGATGCGCTCTCCTCGCTTATAGTAAAGATATAAAATTTAAAGTTAATAATTTATCTTCTGAATGTTTATTTCAATTTGAAAAAGAATGGAATTCTGAAGGAGGGTTAAAGGCTACAATTAAAGAAGCTTTTACATTATTAAAAAATTACGGCCATAATGATAATACAATTACATCATACAATGCAATTGCCTTAATTGTTTATTATTTAAATCACACTGGAAAAACCAAACAATTTTGTGACAAGGTGGCGTATAAACAAGATAGACTTATTATTTTAAAATGGCTAAATATTGTATTTCTTAAAAAGATATTTGGAGGCCAATCTGATTCAATTTTAAAAGAGATTCGTGATGTAATACAAAGATCTAAATCTCGTAACTTTCCTCTAGAAGAAATAAAAGAGAATCTAGAAGGAAAAAGAAAATCATTAAAAGTTGATAATGAATTTATAGAGAGCTTATTGTTTGAACAAAAGGAATCTAGATATGCCTTTCCAATTTTATCTTTACTATATGATGGTTCAGATTATAGAGCAACGAAGCACAAAGATCACCTTCACCCTGAATATTGCTTTAGCAAAAAAGAACTTAAGAAACTAAATCTGTCAGAGGATGACTTCAAATTCTATCAGGATAAAAACAACTGGAATAGCATTCTAAATCTTCAATTGCTTTATGGTAATGACAACGAAGCAAAAAATAAAAAATCTTTAAAAGAATGGATAGAAAAAAACAATATAAATTGTAAAGAGCAGCTAATCCCTTCTAAATTTGTCAATATTAAAGACTTTCGCAAATTTATTGAAGAACGCAAAAAAATCCTTACACAAAGGCTATTAAAAGCTTTTGAATAAAAACATTTCTTTATGGTAAAAACTTATTCAATTCGAATCTAAAAAAATCATCCGAAGCATTTTTATATTCTAAAAATTTTTCGTTATAAGTTAAATTTCTATATTCATCTATTGACAAATTACATATTTGTTCATCTTTAACTAATTTATTTATAACATGCAAACTTAATCCCAATTTGCTTAAAGATAATATTAAAGGATCGTTTGTGCCATATACCAAATCATTATAAAGTTGCTGAGATATAAGTTTATAATCTAACATTAACTGAAAAAACTTATTTAATTTAAAACTGACAAAGTCATCTTCTAACTTTATTTTTATTATAGATAAATTAACTATATAAGAATAATTTTTCAACTTAAGATTGACATAGAAATTATTATAACCAGAAATATTACCTCTATCATCACATTCTCCATAAGATGACCCAACATATAGAAAAGGATTTGTACTTAATCTTTTTATGCGATATAAATATCTTGCCGTTAACGAAATTTTTTCTTTCAATGAAAGTTTTCGATGTTTAACTATTAATTTATGATAATAATTTCTACTTATTTCATTATCCAAACGTTTAAATTCATCGTCTTTAATTAAAGTATTTAATTGATCAATAAAAACATAATTTAGCAAATCAAATACATATATTTGATCAGAAAGAGTTCCATATCTTTCTTTATAGCTACTAATTCTTAGCCAAATCTCAGAACATAAATCATTTGAAAGATTATAAATTGTATTCATGCTAAGCTTTAGCATATTTTGTTTAAGTAATAAAATATTGTCGTCTGTTTCCTGAAATACAAAATTTTCATTATTAATTATCTCTTCCGGCACTACTTTTTCTTCTATTTTTTTATTTTCAATATTAAAGTTATCTAGTAGTGGATTTTGAACATCATCCTGAAAATCAGACGTTTTTAAAAGTCTTATTTTATTTTGCATACTACAAGTACAAAATTCTCCATGATTTTCAACAAAATGCACCTTAGGCATCAATTTGGATAAATCATCAATAGAGTTTGTAAATACCATATTCAAACGATTAACCCGTCCTATTAAATTTATTAAAGAATTTTTATTTAAATTACGAGAATCTACTATAAACAATGAGTCAAGAGGTAAATTAACGCCTTCTAGTATTACATTATTTGCAATCAGGTATTTTATCTGCGGAATTCTATTAAACTTAAATTCCAAATAATCTTTTATATCATCCGGTAACTTTCCATGAATATAAATGATTCCTTTCTGCAAATACTTAGACACATAAAAATCTTTATGAACATGTTTATTAAGACTTTCAATAACCTGAAGAATTTCAGGACAATCAATTTCTTGTGATATAGCTTCAAACAAAGTCTTCGCAAAATGTTCAATTTTACGAGGAGTATATAAATATATAAAATTTTTATCAGTAGCTTTATTTTCTATATATTGCAAATAATTTCCGTCAAAATGAGCATCTTTAATTAAATCGTTAAAAAAACGGTTATAAATAAAAACATCTCCGTTATCTGCATATTCGTATACTATAGGAACTTTAATATTGAAAGCTATTTTATACTCCCGTATTTTCTGATCTGATAAAGAAATGTTTTTACTATCTTGTACTAATGGTGATAAATATAACATTTTTGCACGATTATAAGTGCCAAAAATTTTGCATCTTCCAACATAAAACGAGCTTACCATAGTCAATTCAGCGATGTCAACCGCCAGCAAAGCCCGTGTTTCCGCGGGATACGAAAAAAGACGCTTTACCCTAGCGTCTTTTTAATCAAACTGGCGGTGTAGTAAACCTCAACGGTATTGAGCATACTAAAGCTTTACATTTCTCAAGCCAAATAACAGGGAAACTACAGGGAAATTTAGCTTGTTTCTATCCAATATACTATCCCAAGATTCTTGAATTTATTACCTTACAAAAACATCGCTCTCAAAATTATCAGGGAATTTTTCTGAAATAAGAGAGAATTTTATTGTGTTTCAAAAATATTTTCTATACCATAACTAATACAATTATTAAATGGAGCCTAAATATGCCAATCTCAACAGAAAATATTCTCACAAAAACTATAAGATTAACGGATCAATCTGTTAAAAAATATAGAGCAGCACCAATTGCTGATGCATTACTTCAGGCTATTTATAATTCCATAGATGCTGACGCAACAACGGTAAAGTTGTTTGTTTATGATAACCAAGGAAGCTTATTTGATAAAAATAATCAAGATTCAGATTGTAAAAAAATTGTTATAGAAGATAATGGAACAGGTATAGATTTTGATCAAATTGATAATATTTTTTTGCCATTAGAAGATTCTTGGAAAAAAAATAAAGAAACAACTCCTATATACCATCGTCCATATCATGGACATCTTGGAAGTGGCCGTTTCAAATATTTAGCTATCGGTGATAATATTTTATGGGATATTGTATATGAAAAACACGGCAAATATTATAAATATCAAATGTCATTTGATACTAAGAATCCACAAAAATTAAATGTTGTTAATGAAATAGAAGTATCACCTCAACCAACAGGAACTAAACTAACAATTACATCACTAACTAATAAGTTTAATGCATTTTTTTCAAAATCTAATCTTCAAAATGAATTAATTAGTGGCTTATTATTAGATTTAACCTTATGTAAAGATAACCTGCAAATTTTTATCCAAAACAATGAGATTATCTTAGATAACCTTATAGAAACAAGAAAAGTCTTTCATTATCAAATAGATGACATAAATAAAGTGGAAGTTCCTGTAGATTGTGAAATTGTAATATGGAAGAAAAAGATATTATTTGTTGATCATAAACACACTTTTTACTACAATAATAAAAAACAATATATGGATCAACGGGCATCTGGTATTCCTGCAGGAGCAAAACTCCCCAACCATACAATTATTATAATATCAGAGTTATTCAATAATTATAACCCTCTTGATAAGGCTTTTTCTCCTATTTTTTACAGAATAGAAAAAGCTTATGAAAATGATGCTTTAAAACTATTAACTCAAGTAAAAAATGCTCACTTAAGTGAAAGCTTAAATGCCATTATTGAAAACCCTCTTTATCCTTTAAAAAAACAACCTCAAAACGCTATAGAAGATGCTCAAAGGACAGCATTTAATGCCTGCTTATATAATCTACTACTTAATGATGATGGTGTAATTTCTGAGAAAAAAACATCAGTTTTAAAAGTTATATTTCCATTATTACAAAGATCTTTTTCTGGAGATTACATCCTAACAGATAATCTTGATAAAATAATAGAATTATCATCAGATGATGCAGAAAAATATAATAGGATGGTAAACAGAATTAAACTATCCAAAATTATTGAAAAATATAGTGTTTTAATTCATAGAAAAGAATTTTTACGAACTCTGGAAAAACTTGTATATGATGAAACAGTTGCTCAATATCTAGAAGAACGTACTCAATTACATAAAATTGTCGCTGAGGAAGCTTGGATATTTGGAGATAAATTTGAAAATGAAGATTTGGTTTCCAGTGATAGATCTTTAATAACAATGATTCGGACATTAAATCTACGAGAAGATTTGTATTTTGAAGATAATATTTCCGATAAAAAATTACAGGAAATTGAAGGGTTTATAAAACAAAATAGACAAAATACAGAAAATTGTCTTAATAAAATCCCCGACTTAGTCTTATGCAAAAAAGAAGATAATGGTCGAGTTTTTAACCACCTATTGATAGAATTAAAAAAGCCTAAAGTTGCAATCAATAACCTTTGCCGAGAGCAAGCTCTAAAAGTTTATAAAGGTATACTAAACGCATCTCATAATAATGGCGGGTTGAAAATATCAGAAACCCATAAATGGCAATATTGTTTAGTTTCAAGTCGAATTTCAGATACTATTAAATCTGAATTCACTAAGGATGGACATCTGGAAGAAAAATCCAACGGAAATTATATTATAGACTGTAAAACTTGGAGAGAAATTATTGATGATGCAGATAGACGCATTAACCAAAAATTAGAAAAAATAGAAACTGATATTTGTGACGAAGACTGCCAAAATTTATTGAATCAGTATAAAGAAAAGTTTAATCTTAAAATTAACGAATAATTTTATCACTTATACAAATTAAGCGGAATAAACATTTATGAAAATAAAATATTAAAAATTAACGTAGGATTTTTTGCTACCCTAATTCTCTTCAATATTTTCAGCTACCAAATTACAAATATTAAGAGCGGCGCAATAAGCTGTGTATGCTTGTTTAATAGTTGATGGCTCTTCTGAATATCTGACAGCTGCAGTACATTGAACTTGATTTATTAATGCTTCATCAATATCTGGTAATCCTACAGGTTTTGCTACCTGAATTAGATTGTTTAGTTGATGTGTTCGTTCGACTTTATCACCTTTGCTTCTTATAAATTCTTTTATTGCTTTTTCTGCCGCTTGTAATGAAGCCCATCGCGATAATCCATACTCTGGATTTCTATCTAATATTTTATCAATAGCAGTTTTTAATTCAGAAACACAGATAGTTTGCAGACTTCGGAAATTTGCATAAATTTTATAATGCTGCATTATTTGATTTGCTATAGAATCTAATTCATCTTTGTTCAAAGAGTGCAAACATCTAGGTGTACAATTTTCTATAAGATTAAAAGGATTAATTTTGCAAGTTCCAAATACTAAAGGAAATCTTACCTTATATAAATCTCCTCGGATTTCTATCAGAGAACATCCTATATCAAAATTGACTTTTAGGCGTTCTCCATACATTTGCTTAAACCATTCTGAGACTTTTTCAACTAAAATATCATGCCACGAGACATCTATCTCAAAATTTTCACATATATAGTCTATTGCTCCGAATATACGACCTTGGATAGGTAGTTCTCTTTGCCTCAAAATCTCATCAATTGTAGTCATAAGATTTTCAAAAGCTAATTTATCATGCAATATCTCATCTAAATTCATAACAAACTATTTCTCTTCAATCTCTTTCTTCTCAGTCCTCTTCGGAAGATAGTTTTCATTGGTGACAACCGATTGGCCGGTCTCTTCTTCAAATTTTTCTTTAGCAACACGGGCAACATTACCACCACGACGAGCAGCTTTTTTATTCTCGGACATACCTTTGGCATCCATATTTTCTGCCACCTGACGAGTTGAAAGTTCTGCCAATGCCGTAAAGATAAGCTCCGCCTCACTCATATGGTCACGCAAATTCTGTGACTTCAAACCTTTAAGCTGTTTATGCTCTCTAACGGATAATCCCGACCATTCCTGATGAATGATATTTGTTAAAATAGCATATTCTTCATCTTTGGTAATTTCATGCTCTTTCCAATAATCTGTCAGCTTATTACGGGTTTCCTGCCCCATCATACGTTGCTGAATCCACTTTTCAGAATGTCCGAGCTTTTGCCAGTTTTCGCGTGCACGATCAATACTTAACGCTGGATCAACCGTTTCTTTCATCCGTTCATAACCAACTCGTGCCAGCCATTGCTTAATCGGTTCGGCTTTAGGACTTGGTACAGACTGTACAATTCTGAGCATTGTTTCAGCATCGGCAGCATCTGTATCGCGCATTTTACCATCTATTGCCAGCATTTTCAACCGTACGATTTTTTCGTACGGTTGATCAGAACCAGCTTCTTTATTCAGTTTTCGCTTTAAATCTGACCAGTAACGTTTCGGTTCTTTACTTCCGCTGAGAATGGCGATAACATCAATGACCGAAAAGTACCATACATCCTTTTCTTCGTCATAAATCGAGCGGATTTTACTTTGCTCAAACAGTTTAATATCACTTTTCATAAATATGTCCTTAAATTTTTTATGTTCTCTAGTTTACTGATTTTCTGTTAAAAATCAAGGAAACATAAAGATTCATAAACTAAAAAGATGATAACAGTTCAGACTCTATTATATAATAAAGTTTACCCCTATCATATATGCTAAAAAATATAAAAGAATTTATGTTGATCAAATCACTCTACGCGGCAACCATATATAGAGTCATTACATAGTCGATCATTTTTACTAAGCTGCGAGCTTGTTCTGGTAAAGAAAAATCTTCCAGCAAGATGACATTTATTTTTGACTGGTTCTTATCGGCAGAGGCTGCAAAATACTGTCCGAAATTGGAATTAATACAAGCTGCTATTTTAGAGGCCAGAATTTTTAGTTCAGCTTCAACTTTCGTTTCATTAACCTTTGCTCGGTCTAAAAATGTGCTCTTGTTTAAAATAAATGTTAGCTGATCATTTTTTCCAAAGGTATTCGGAATAATGACAAACTGCCCTTTTTTATAAGAATTTTCATCTGATAAATCCTTGCCAATATCAAAAATATGTTCATGGTCAGTCAACATAAAATAGCGTGTACCGTTACTAAAATCTTTATCTTCGGAAATCAGCGGACGATTACGATTTACCCAATTATCAATTTCTTGTTTTAGAACATTATCAAATGAATCTTTTCTTCCCATATTGCGAACAATACTGCGAATTGCAACCAGCAAGACCAAAGCGGAAACAATCAATTCTGATATAGAAATTAAAGCTTCTAATACCGCATCTGGAGAAAAATCATTTAACGCAGCACGATAAATTCCCGCAAGAATTGCAAGCAGGGCGGCACCACCTCCAATATAGACCTCTATATTATGAATACTTCTTTCTTCCCTATTATCCATTTACAACTCCATTTTTTCATTATCATCCAAAGCAACCACATCAGCTTCAAACAAATCTGCGTATTTATTTTTACATGTCGTATGGATTGGAATGATATATTTCGGCCTGACTTCCCTTACAAAATCTTGTAAATCCTTAACGCAGGCATGTCCCGATGTATGTATGCAAATTAATTTATCTCTTAAGTCGTGCCAATACCCGGGCTTATCCAAATATCCCGTCCAAAGTGAATAAATCAACCGCATATTATCCGTGCCAAATTTCTCAAAAAGTTTTTCGGCAATAGCAAAATTGGCTTTTACAACATATTTTTCAGGATTCGACACTATCTCGTCAAAAGTAACTTTTGCCGTTTTATAGCGATATAAATCTCCATTTTCCGCCAGTTTGCGCGTAATAGAATTTCCGGCAAAATAAACCCGAATATTATTCCAGTCAAATTGCGGCAAATGGGCGCTTATCTCCCGCAGATTTTCCAAAATTGCGCAGCTATACGGATCAAGCACCAAAATTTTATTCTGCTGCACACAAGCCTTATAAACCGACACGAAACGGTCAATATTTTGCGTCGAAAAAACAATAAGCGATAACTTAGGTTCTGCAAAAAATTCTGTTAAACGCTTCTCAATATCATATTCTGTAAGCTGTTCTTGATTTTCTCGTCCTAAAGTGGACCCCTCTAACAACAAATAGTCCGGCGGCTCTATATTACTCGTAAGCTTTCTGCTCCGCCATGCCCGCCGACCATGAAAACGAATATCTCCGGAATAAAGAATCCGCTTATTCTTCCCCGAAATTTCAAAAGCCATCGCGGACGCAGCGCTATGGTCAACCTCATAGGCTCGGACACTAAAATTACCGATTCTCACTTCTTCGCCATCGGATATTTCTTTTATATTTAAATCCGCATAATTTTCTTTGCCTAACAGCGGCACAACTTTCTTCAAAAGGATTGCCGATGCTTTGCTCATATAAATAGGAATATTTTTATTAATCAGACTAAGCAACCCATAATGGTCCGGATGAGCATGACTGATAAATACTGCGGCGACACCGCTCTCCTCGCCAAACAAACCGGAAATATTCGGCTTATAACAACTAATATCCAAACCCTCGTCAATCGCATTCAAGGGTAAACCAACATCAAAAACAATCCGCTTACAGCCATTGTTGAATTCGACACAGCTGCCGCCAATCTCATTGGTTCCGCGATGGATTATTAGTTTCATACTTTCTTAATCCCGCCTGTTTCGTTAATCAGAAAAATGCTTATCCCAAGTGTATTCCTTAGTTTTTGCAAAGATAAATCACCTAAACCAGTGGCGGCAAAACTTTGCTTATAAATCAAAACTGCCGGTATAATTTTACTATCTACGGGAAGTTCAAAATCTCTCAAGAGTTTGGAGCAATTAACTTGTTTATAATAAGTATATGCTTCCAAAATACAGCGCAACAAAGTTTCCTTACTGTCTGGCTTCTTAAACTCCAGCAGATACAAGATTCCATTGCTTTCTGAAAATGAGATTAAATCAATTTTACCGGCTTCACAATCTTCAATCATTTTTTTGAAT
>ENA-OOXT01000667-OOXT01000667.1-human-gut-metagenome-genome-assembly--contig:-NODE-667-length-24875-cov-3.012369_pt1 | contig 24875 bp, 17 predicted proteins | sample MGYA00241590_ERZ501349 | MGnify/ENA primary metagenome ERZ501349 (study PRJEB25962, sample SAMEA2042838) | human gut metagenome | biome: human gut; feature: human-associated habitat; material: faeces...
CGACTTCTCGGGTGTCACGGTCGTGGGTATTCTGAATGCCGACACCATGCTCAACTATCCCGACTTCCGTGCCTACGAGCAGGCGTTCCAGATGCTCTCGCAGGTGAGTGGCAGAGCCGGCAGGCGCGACGAGCGCGGACTCGTCATACTGCAGACCAAGAGCGCCGACCTGCCAGTGATACAGCAGGTAGTTGCGGGCGACTTCCAGACGTTCGCCCGCGACTTGCTTGAGGAGCGCAGCATGTTCCGCTATCCACCGTTCTACCACCTCGTCTATGTCTATCTGCGCCACCGCAACGAGCAGCTCGTAGACAGTGCCGCCATCGAGATGGCTTCGCGTCTGCGTCAGGCGTTCGCCGACCGCGTGTTAGGTCCAGACAAGCCTGCTGTGGCGCGCGTGAAGACCGAGTCGATACGCAAGATTGTCATCAAGCTCGAGCAGGGCATCAACCTGCCGCTCGCACGCCAGTGCATGGCGGAAGCACGCACCCAACTGCTGCAAGACAAACGCTACGCAGCCATGACCGTATTTTTCGACGTCGACCCAAGCTGACGATAGAAAAGAGTTTATATACGAGAGAGGCAAAATTCCCTCACCTACAATTAGGTTTTTACTATATATGCGCCTGTGGATACAATGCATTCAGGGAACTTTTTAAATAAGCCTTTCTCTTATGGATAAGACATTACTTGTAGATTTCTTTAAAAGAACTGATTTCAATAATATTACAGAACTCTATTTCCTCTTTTCCTGGGTGATCTAATTAATACTTAACAGGCCACGCCTTTAACGAGACACTAATAATTTATTATTATTGTCCTGTAAAACATACCATTAGAGCTAAACTACAACCAACGATTGTTCCCATAGCGTAGGAACAATATCCATTGCGTGACAACAAACAAATATTTTCGTCTACTACCATAAATAATCTCTTTGAAGATGTCATGGTAATTTGGATTTCATTTCATTATTTTTAAGTATTGCGCTAACAATCATTTCATTATAACTTTGCAAGCACTAAAAGTTATTAACTCCTCAACCTATGAAGTGTTCTCTGTCTACAAATTTAATAGATCATGTTTTTATTCTAATCTGAATAACATACTAAAAAAGTGTTATGGAGGACAAAATGGGAAGAGTAAATAAAAACACTATTTAACAACAAGTATGAAACTAATGAGAATGATCACCATGTTTTTCATTATTGCCTGTATAATAACAGCCTGTAGCAATGATGACAACCCTAATGTAGAGATGACTAACGGCGTAACTCTTTCTGTTGTTGGCAATGCCTTCATGGCAGAGGATGACACAGAGGGTATCAATATTCATGTACTGATGGCATTTGCACCCAATAAGGATGAAACTATCGAAATCGTCATGACAGGCAATGAAAGTAATATTGTGCGTATAGACCACAACACACTACACTTCAAAGCTGGACAAAAAGAAGCTATAGTGAAAATACAATCCAATGCAAAGCATATGCTCTCAACTCCAAAGACAATAAGCATAAAAGTTGGAAAAACTTCTAATCCTCATATAAAAGCGGCAGATGAAGGAGTAAAAATCACCATTACACCTGATTCTGACATGCCTGTATTAACATCACAGCAGCTACAACTTCTTGAAGGATATAAGCAAAAGTATGGCTTCGATATCACCGCCATGCTTGGTAAAGTGCCCGTTGAGGCAACAGTCTCATTCAATACAGCGGACAAAGAGAGTTTCTTCAAAGGCGAATCACAGGCTACATTCAAAGGGTTCAGTATTATTACTCTTAGCGAGAAAGCCACAGAAGAGACTCCGGTATTAAAGATGATTGAAAACCCGATGGGACTAACCTCATTTTTCTATGACATTCTAAAACGTAAAACTGTAGAGGACAATGAGTTCTTTCTCCAGCAACCATACGGTAATGCCATTGTTCAAGCCATTGCATATGACGCATCTAAGGAGCAATTCAGCATGACACTTGACGACATCAAGCTTGTTCCATCCTCTGGTGAGATTGAATTTATCGTCCAACGTTCTAATGCTTATGATGAAATGATTTATGCGTTGCCTTTTGTCTATTATTTCTCAGCTTGGGAAAGGGTGAAAAAACTACGTGATGAAGGTACGATAATCTACGTAAAAGAAAACGACAAAACTGTAGGCTACCAAATAACCGATGAGTTTCTCATGGCAGGCGGTTCAATAGATCCTCAACGCTGGCTTGCCATCAGTGATGTCAGTCACGACACATTCAAAAACTCACCTTCAGACTGGATAGAACCCAAGGGGTCTTTCGACTTTACCAATGGAACTATGTCATTTGTCTTCCCTTGGGACTTCGATGCAGCAAATGGTTACGAACAGATACGAGTCACTTACACCTTACAGAACAGAGGTTTATAAGAAGATTTGTATTGATTATTATATCTCAGTCCCCCGATTTAACAAGCTATTTTATGTACAATGATTTTATTATATAACTATAAAAACAACAAATAATGAAAAGAAAACAACTACTCCTTCTACTGTTCAGCTGGCTAATGACACCACTTGGTATAAGAGCTGCAGGACCAGTACAATTCTTTTGTATAGAACTTCATAATGGGTCAAAGGCAGAATTTGCGCTTTCAACCAAGCCCTTGATTTCTTTTTCGAATGGAAGTATGACAGTTACTACCACTGAAAAAACAATTACAGCGGATCTGTCAGATGTAATCAGCTATACTTTCAGTGAGGAAAGCATTAGCACAAGCATATCCACGCCAACCATGCAGCATGTAGAAAAACCACAAATAAATTACTCTACAGGACATATTCGCCTAAGCGGACTCAAAGAAAAAGCTACTGTAAGTATCGTGGATCTAAAAGGTCAACAAATATTTAAAGGTCAGTCGTCTCCAGACGGCATGATGGATATTGATACATCACTCTACGCTAAAGGTATCTACATCATTTGCACACCAAACGGAAACATCAAAGTAGCAGTAGAAAAATAACAACTTAAATAAAACCAATCAATAATAATTTTAAAATAAATAGAAATGAAAAAATACTTATTCTCTGTCCTTTTCTCTTTCACATTCGTACCACTCTCTGCACAGACCTACAATATGAAGATAGTCAAAAAAAGTGGTGATATCGTGCAAATTCTTGCTGATGATATTGAAAGAATATCTTTTGAAGAAAGTGTTTCTCCACAGCCTTCCCCACAGTATGTCACCCTCTTTGGTGTAAAGTGGGCAACAGGAAACCTCCAATACGACAAAGGAACATGGAAAATTGCAGACCATCAGTGGAGTTACTTCAAACCACGCTACGGTCTCCATAGAGATGCTACGGAAGCCTATAAATTTGAAATAGAACAGGCTGATGACCAAATAGACCATTTCAACTTTGGAGTTTGTGGTAGCAATGCACTCACCTATTCGAAAGATGTGTATGGCAACACAACAAAAACCGATATTGCCGGAAAGATGTATACAGATGATAAATTCATTAATGAAACCACAGATTTTGAACAGGCCACCTTTGGTGATATCGCTTATTGGGCTACTAAGGGAATGTTTCGTCTACCACGTTATACAGAAATCATTGACCTAACACAGAAAGGTAAATGGCAGTTCGGATATGTAACTGTCGATGAAAACAAACAAATCTATGGGTATTTAGTAACTGAACCTGGAGAAGGAGATATTGCAATGACCATTCGATTCCCTAAAGAACTAACTAAAGACGACATATCAACAGGACTTTTCCTACCTTGTGCAGGGTCACGATATGACGACACAAAAGCCGTAAAATATGCAGGATATGGTGGTTATTATACATCATCCATTCTGTTTGAAGATTCAAAAGACCACGCACGCTGTCTTAGCTTTGACAATGATGGCGTATACGATAATAACGGAGAGAACTGTCGTTATGGAAGTTCAATTCGCCCTGTAGTTGTAGAATAAGTTTCCTTACAACTACCAAAAGGCAGGAATCCTATTTTAGATTCCTGCCTTTAATAATTTCCTTAAATACGAATGCATTAGTAGGATGTCGTCATATCCTCGGGCACACAGATATAAAAATCAGCAATACCCTTATACTCATCTTCCAAGCGTAAAATATTCTCTTGTCTGACTGCTCTTACTACCATATAAGTTGTTTCTGGCTTGTATTGTAACAAATAAGGAATTATTCCCTCATGATTATCTGTATGAAAGTTACCATTGAAATGAATAAATTTTTCTTGTAGATTCTTTGCTATTCGCCATGCCATTGTAGCATCTTTAATCGCCTGTGCCTCAGCAATCTGGCGTGGGTTCACATTCTTATTCTTACCCATTAACCCCATAAGTACAAATCCTTGTTCCACACTCTCATTTGTCTGAAAGTGTATAGGGAGTGGTGCCATATATGCTTTAGCCTCTATTGAGAACGAATCAAGATAGCTCAAACCGTGTTCCTTTACTGCCGTAGCATAGCGACGAGGTATATTCGTAGCCACAATAGGGATATTATGATCACGTGCATACGATATTAAAGATGCATAATCCGTGCTATAATTAGGCCAAAGGCGCATTTCTTCCTCAAAACGGTCACCTGTTATCTGTCCATGAAGATACTCATCTAAGATAAGCTGGTTGTCACTTTCAAACATCTCCATACCCACTTTCAGTTTCTTCCCATGAATCTTGTAGAGACTATCTAACAACTTCAGCTCCAGCCAATGTGTTATTGCACAGTTATGGATCTCGCCTATAAAGACCACATCAACCTTAGCAATTGTCTTCACCAATTGGTCGTAATCAACAACTCTCCCCTTACCATCATACAAACGATAGGCTTCAGGCTGTGTCTGCGAGGTTCCTGGCACTACTATAAAAATACAGAGAAAACCCCAAAGTAAGCGTAATTTATTTATCATCTTCATTTCATTTGTGTTTTATATACTACATATCTTTTATCCCAAACGATCATCTCGTTTATCATCTTTTGTAATTTCTTAGGCGTAATATCGTTCAGACATTCAGCATAATGGTCGAAATCATACAGCGACTCTCCATTCTTAACAAGTGTCATTAATGCCGTTTTCCATTCGGAAGGAGCCTTATCATGAAGATTTTTATCCTTTGTGACAAGGAATGAACGCTTCATCTTGCCGAGTTCGGACGTACTGATGGGCGATGCCTTGAGCTGCTTTATTATGCCCTTCAACAATCTCTCAACCCACTGCTGATTATCATCCTTCATCGAAACAGTAACCAGAAAATGATATTTCTGCTGCGGAATACCATCATAATAGAGGTCTACGTAAGGCGAATAAACAAGATTTTCTCTTTCACGTAACACTTTCAACACACGATCTTGCAGTACGTCGCGGATAAGCTTCATACATAGAGAGTTTTGAAGCGATGGCGTATAGTTGCCTGCAAAGATATAATTAACCAGTGTCTGACGATCATTTCCACCTCCAAAACCTTTCTTAACAACTTCTTTTCCTATGCGGAAAGGAGCGTTATCCAGTGGTAATTGTAAAGGCTGCACAGCAATCTGAGAAAACGTAGCGACAGCTTTTTGCAAGACATCTTCCATTGAGAAGTTACCTGTCAGAATTATTGTGAGGCGCGAAGGGTCGGCAAATAAGTTCTTATAATAGGTTGTCAACGTATCAATATCCAATGAATCTAACACAGACACAGTAAGATACCTTCTACTATTATCTAACGAATTACCGACCAACGAATCTATCGTACCTGCCATCAAACGGTCTACATCATGTGCAAGCATCTTATCAAGGATTGTTTCCTTACCTAAGTTTGCAATCTCCGCAGTCACAGTCTCCTTAAATTCCTTACGATTTATTCCAGGAAAACACATCTTTTGATACACTAAATTAAACAATTCAGTACTTTTGTTTGCTGGGGCAGAAGCCATGAGTTGGTGCCAGAAATTATCGATACCAACGGTCATAGAAATTTTTTCTTGTGTCATAACAGACAATAATGTGTCATTTTGAATTTTATATAGTCCACCCATATCTACATAGCTGACAGCATCGTGCAATTTCAACTGCATTGGAAGCGATAGATCAGCTGTGCCTCCCCTGCCTATTGCCACTAACGAGATAGTTGAATCTTCGTCTATCGTTGGACGAAGAATAATCCTCAATCCATTCTTCAATACGATTTCCTCTGCTCCTATGTCAGTCCATTTATGATAGTTTTCAATACTATCTGGCATAAAAACTGCAGATTGGGTTAAGCATAAAGGAATTATAACATGAGGTTCATTAAGCTTCTCCTTCCTACTAAAGACATAGGGAGTACAAGAATGTTTATCACCTATATTCCATGCGGAATCTGCTTTTTCTGCAGTGAGACGATTCGCCCCTAAACTACCATTGACATCAGTATAGGCATACAATCTGTTCCGACTCAACTGATCAAGTAGCCTCTTCATTAACTGTTGAAGCTGCGCACTGGTTGTATTCACAACTTGCTGTCGCACCCACTCCACCTCGTCGGGGTTCCAAAGTATACGGTCGCCAGCAGTGATATAATCCACGAAATCATCACATATATTTTCTGAAAGACGTTGAGTGGTATCAGGTAAGAGATTATCTAAGCGTGCAGCAATAAGTTGTTGCAGTTCATCATGCTGTACTCCAAAGCGCAACAAACGATGACACTCGGATGACACCGCACTTAACTGATGTTCTAAATCGGCAGTGGATGTACCTCGAAATGATAAAACGAAATGATCCTTATCAGCTAAGTACCAGTCATCTGACACATTACATCCTATACTATCTGCTGCTAAACGCTCCGACAGACAATGTACAAGCATACACCTACGTTGTTTCTCAACTGCATCTTGTAATGTCTGTCTCACACAAGTATTATGCGGAATGATAAGTTCCAATTTGTCTTCATACTGAACGCTATCTGCAATCTCCATCCAACTGGCTCCACAGGTGTAATACATAGGGAACTTAGTCAATGGTTTCTCCACATCGCCTGAAGGTATTATACCTAATGTCTGAGATAGTTTTTCCACCACTTCCGTAACATTAACCGGTCCAACAATAAGCACAGTGGCATGTGATGGAACGTACCATCGTTTATAGAAAGTCTTCAGGTGGTTACTATCAATGCCATTTATCTCCTGCTCGGTAGCAAGCGGAAGACGTTCAGCATAACGGTTATGTCCCATCTTGAGACTGTAGAAATCATCATTCTGCTGATACCCACGCAATTCTTCTACAATGACACTACGTTCTTTCTTTACCCGTTCATTATCAAAATCAATACCACAAAGCCAATCGCGAAGGACCAGGAATGTTGTATCAAGTATTTCTTTATTATCTGAATAATAAGGTAACGACAGACAATAGATAGTGCGGTCGAACCCAGTAAAGGCATTAATATCACGTCCGAACTTCATACCTTGACCTTCAAAATAGTCGACAAGAGCACGTTTAGGAAAGTGTTTTGTACCGATAAAGGCACAGTGTTCCAGAAAATGTGCACAACCTCGCTGATCGTTTTCCTCTTGTAATGAACCGACACTCATAATCATTCTCACCTCAACGCTATGCCGTGGTAAAGCATTGGGCTGTATGATATAACGCAATCCATTACTCAATCTTCCCTCAACAGAGCCTTTCGGTAAAGAAATATTACTACACCCACTTCGTGAGGACTGTGCTGAGGTATGTCCGGAAGACAGTAAACCAAATATGAAAGCTAACAAAATGGTATATCGAAAAAATCTTTTCTTCATCTTATCTATATTATTATGGAAATAAAGCATAAATAACATACGCTTGTTCATCGTTTCTCGTACTATTATACATTAATTGGAAGACCATCCTGGATTCTGTTCTACCTTATTGAATCGATATTCGGACACAGGAATAGGGAATGTCCAACGATAATCATCTGGCGACACACTGCCAACAATACCGTTTCCCCATTGAGATTGCCGTTTAAGATCTACAGAATGAGTACGTTTAAGATCGAAGAAATTAACCCCTTCACCTATAAATTCTCGTTGTTTATCAACCATAATTAGGTCTAAAAGGGCTTTATTCGAAATACCCGACGGGGCTTCTGCTACACCTATACAATGCCAATAATGATTGATTAAGGTGCGTGCTGCCTCCGTATCTCCTCTCCTACAATAGGCTTCAGAGACAATATAATAAGCTCCGGCATATCGCATTATATTGATATAAGCCGTTGGCTGGTTTAGCTTATTACATCGATTGTACTTTCCTAAAAGTTCCCTAACAGAACCGTTCATCAAAAAAGGATAGACAAATGAATCCTTCCGCACATCAGACGAGCAGAAAGACAACTGCGGATTAATCATGAAATAATCACCTTCTTGTACACTATATTGAATACTTGCATAATAAGTTGAGGTAATATTAAAAGCAAATATACGCCCTGAATAGCTATTTGTAGCCCACAAACTATTAATGCCTTCCACTGTAAAATAAGCGTCATTACTTTTTGCCAAAATCTTAGCCCCAGCATCAATGGCACCTTGATAATCACCAGAATAGAGTGCTAAATCAGCTAAAAGATACTGCACAGCATCCTGTGAACACCATCCATTACGAGAAGAAGTGTTATTTACTTGCGCAGCATCGGTAAGCAACTCTTTAATCTTTACTACACACTCACGTATTGAAGAACGCTGCTTACTCTCTATTCCAAGTTGGCTTTTCAGGATAACACCTGGTGCATCAGGATTCACATCATATGCTGGAGCAAAGATCTTTAACAGTTGGAGATAACACAATGCTTTTAAGGTCTTTGCTTCAGAAGTGATTGCAAGCTTCTCTTTCTCTTCGTTTGTCGTCTCAGTCTTCACACCATTCATACGTTCAAGAAGTCCATCACATTGGGCAATAACATTATAATAATCTATCCAAAGAGTTGGAGCAAGTTTACTGATTTCCTTATCGTTCCAGTTATAAAGATTCAAAACACTAACATCCTTTATAGAAAGAGATGTCGGAACGAAGTCGTTTCCTAACAAGGAGAATTCATACTCATAGTGAGGAAAAGACGAATAAGCTGATGCTAACAGAGATCGTGCATTTGTAACATTTGTGATTGCATCAGGATCCGAAAATTGATCTTGTGGCGGAATATTCAGGCTACAAGCGTATAATGATGCCAGACATAAGCCAACTGAAATGCTTTTTATTTTTAATATACTTTGTTTCATATAGCGTTGTCAATGCGTTTCAGAGTAAATTTCTCTATTTCGCAACGTATTATCAGAATGTTAAATTGAGATTAAATGTGAATACTGGTGACATTGTACCTGCAAGTGTACCACTTTCTGGATCTGATTCCTTGTACCTTGTCCATGTAAAAAGGTTAGAACCTTGTAATCCAAAATTTGCATATTTCACGAATGGAATTATCTTATGAAGCCAATCAGACGGAATCCTATAGCGTAGCGATATACTTGATAGCCTTATATAATCACTGCTGCCCACAGTCCGTGTATTAGGATAGAGTGCGAGATTCTCTTCTGCAATGCTTTGCGTATAAAATGGAGTCCAGTATGTCTTATTTTCATCTCCTCGTTTAAACCACATCTTCCGTGTCTGTCCAAGCACAGCATTATATATGGCATTATCGCTATTGCGCACATACTGATACGAAAAGCGTTGTTTTCCACCATATACATAATAAAATGATACATCCATATCGAACTGTTTATAAGAGAAACTGGCATAGAGACTGCCAGAATAAGGTGGTGTCTGATGGCCTAAAGCAACGAAGTCGCTTCGCACCAACTGCTCCGTCCCTTGCTTCTCAACACCCTCAGGAGTAAGAAACACGGGATAACCTGTAAGCGGATTGATACCTAACGAGTGTAAACCATATATCATATCATATGCCTTTCCTACCTCATAATCTGGCACTATAGATTGTTCGTCAAGATAAAGTTTATCTGTCCAATAGAGGCTTACTACCTTATTCTCATTATAGGCAATATTTCCTCCTACTGACAATCGGCAGTCAAATCCGTCTAAAATCTTAGCATTCATCCCCAATTCTATACCCCTGTTCTGCAACACACCTATATTGCGCTTAAGAGAAGAGAAACCAGAACTTGTAGCAATAGGTACATCCAAGAGTGCTTGCTCTGTGCGACGGTTATACCAGTTGATATTGAACGTAATGCGTTTTATAAATTCTAAGGTCACACCAAAATCCATGGACTTATTCTGCTCCGCCTTCAAATTCTTGTTATAAAGCGACAATAACGACAATATACGACTATCTTCATACGATTGCTCACCAAACATGAAAGTCCCGACTGTATTAGACACCGTCACACCATTGAGATTTGCAGTGACACCATATGATGCCTTAAAGTTTAGACTTGATAAAATCTTATTACTTTTAAGCCAAGAATAATTTGTCGGTGTCCAACCCAAACCTACTGCCCAAGCCGAATTCCAACGCTTGTCTGATGGGAGTATTGACGAAGCATCAGCCTTATAGGTGAAGTAAGCATCATAAATGGCATTATAAGTATAGCCAGCCACGACACCTATACCCATCTGTGCATTTTTGTCACGAGGATTTCTTACAGATGGCTGACGTAACCCATGCAATGAATTATTAATTGCAGAAGGAGCATCCACATTACCTACTCCATATCCGGTGATGCCTACAGCATCATAGTTATAAAGGTAATAATCGAAGTTTGCACCCAGTGTTATATCATGAACACCAGCAAACACATGGCTGTAAGTAGCCCGAACGTTACTCGACAGATTGACTGTTGCGCCTTTAGTCCGACTATAGATTCCCCTTGCATTAACAGGAACGCCACTATTTTGTTCTTGATAAGACGATGCAGGAGTAAAACTGTGGCTGTCATCTTGAAGGTAATCTAAACCCGCAACATATGCTAATGTCAAGTCCTTCCATGGGGTTAACGTTAAGTTAATATCCACTCCGGCATTCTTATCAGAAGTATCGCTCTGATACTGTTGAGTGAGATCTCTATACGTTCTATTAGGATACGAATAGAGTTCGCCTGTCTTTTGTTCATAAGGATTGAGATTATAAACCAACGAAGTAGGATCATACGATGAGCCATTAGGCGAATTGCTCTTAGCATATCCACCTAACACACCAATCATTAGATAACCCATCTTACCCAACTGCTGGTCTACTCCCATTCTGACACCGAAGCGTTGTTTGTTGTTTCCTTCTATTCTTCCACCCTGATATGTATAGTTTCCTGACAGATAATAAGTTGTATTTCCGTTTCCTCCCTTTATACTCATATTGTGCTTTTGATAGAAGTTGTTATGAATAAGTTCCTTAAACCAATCTGTATGAATACCCTTTAATGCAGACAATCGCATTTCTCCCTCTGCAATCAACTGTTCTTTATTCGGGTCGGAGGCATGATAACGTTCGTAATAATCCCTACTGAAACGATAGCCTGGCGCTGCTGGATTTTGCAACAGACGCTCCAATTCTAATTTCTCCTCCGTATCCATAAGCCGTACACCACGTCTTCCACGCATCGTCAAGCCAAGATCCATACCATATGTGAGTATCATCTTTCCCTTATAACCACGCTGTGAACTTATCTCTAATACACCGTTGGCTGCTTTTATACCATACAGAGCACCAGCAGTGGCATTTTTCAAGACCTTTATGCTTGCTATATCCTGCGGATTTAGATTATAGAATGACTCTGCCGAGATTATCTTTCCATCAAGTACATAGAGAGGCTCATTGCTCGTATTGCCACGTCTAAACGACGAGTTTCCTCGTATTCTGACCTGCGGTTTACTACCCAGATCTCCAGTATTTATAACGTTCAATCCAGGTATCATACCTTGTAAAGCCAGTCCCATGTCAATCATTGGCTTTTCACTGAGACGTTTCATATCTACCGACTCTACAATTCCTACCTTTGCACGAAGGTCGATGGCATTGATATTACTCTTTGCCTTTACTACGACTTCACCCAAGTTATTCTCTGCCGTCTGCATTCTTACGTCTATTCGCTCACGACCATCATATTTCAATTTCTTTTGAGAAAATCCTACATAGGTAAAGGAAATGACTGAGGCTTTACCAAAATCACCATTTAATTGGTATCGCCCTTTAACATCTGTAATGGTGGCTATCTGAGTTCCTCTAATCTGGACACTCACGCCTATAAGCGGTTCATTGTTGCTATCTGTCACATAACCATAAAGTCTTCGTTTCTGAGCCTCAGCTTCTTGAAAAGAAAAGAAGAGGCTCAGAAACGTAAAAATACACCACAAATGAATTTTCTTCATGCCTAAAAAAGTCTATCGTTTGCTTTCAACCCACTTGTTTGTCTGGGCTACAATCCAATCTACAACAAGTGGAGTACAAGCAGGAAGAATACCATCAGCACTATAGACTATCTCCACACCTGTCTTTTTTACAAGGTCACTCTGAACTTCTGTCATCTTATGACGGTCTGCCATTCGCTTCACATCAGACACCAAATATATTCCCTGAACAATAATTCGCTTTTTCTTTTGAGATGCTTTGCTTAATAAAGGCATCAGTTCATTGGCAAAATCATGTCCCATTTCGATAACTGCATGGTCGACATAATCGATTTCTGTATGCTCCTTTGTGTATTTATCAACATTCTTGAGAACTTCCTTCCAAAATCCATCACGCTCTGGATCACCATGAGTAAGGTAAATCACAGCCTCATTAGAAGCATCCTTCGAGAGATTTTGCACACGGTTTAACATACTTTCCTCTAACAAGTAACTGTAATAAAACGTAGGACCGAGAATGATTGGTGTCTTGGTATGTACCAGCTCCGTTTGTTCCTCTGCCAGTTCTTCCAGTACATAGGGATTATATTTGTGACCGAGGATATTCGGCAAATCTTCTTCCGTGTGGCTTGATGGCGCCATGAAGACCGGAAGGGCAAAGATTGTATCTGCACCTTCTGCTTCACAGGCTTTCACTACTGATGCTACAGAAGGCTCTGTATATTCCATTAGTGCGACCTTAACGATATCTATTCCCTTTAGTTTTCCCATAGCCAACTGTTTTTTTACAAGTGGTTCAAGATCTAACACAGGTTTCTGCCATGACTCCATAGGAGATCCATGAGCTACAATTATCAACGCATTTTTAGCACTTAGAGTTGCAACAGCAGTTAACATCAAAGCTAACGCTAACATAATTCTTTTTTTCATTGTCTTAGCTGAATTAATTTTGTTATTGTAATTCTAATTGATTATAAAAAGATATATAAATATTTCTTTGGCAAAATTACAATCTTCAACAAAAGTAAGCAATACTTAAAAATAATGAAATATGAAACTTTCAGATAATGGTTGAGAAACTATTAAGATGTTGCCATTTATTTCGCTAACTCGTTTTTTTATAGTAACTTTGCAACCTGTACTATGTACCAATATTAATAATGACCAACAAGATACTTATAACAGGAGCCAGTGGCTTCATAGGCAGTTTTATCGTTGAGGAAGCCCTCAACAGAGATATGGAGGTGTGGGCAGCAGTGAGGAAAACCACATCGCGCAAATACCTTCAGGATAAACGCATACATTTCATTGAGCTCGACTTCAGTTCAAAGGAGCAACTGAAGGCGCAACTCGGTGAGCACGAGTTCGACTACATCGTGCACGCTGCCGGCGTGACGAAATGTCTCGACAAAGCCGACTTCCGCCGTATGAACACCGAGGGCACAAAGAACTTCGTCGATGCGCTCATCGAGCTGAAGATGCCGCTGAAGCGCTTCGTGTTCCTCAGCTCGCTCAGCGTGTTCGGTGCCATACATGAGGAGCAGCCCTACCAGGACATCAGCGAGCACGACACGCCGCGCCCAAATACGGCGTACGGCAAGAGCAAGCTCGACGCAGAGAAATACCTCGACAGCATAGGCAACGACTTCCCCTACATCATTCTGCGCCCTACGGGAGTGTACGGACCGCGCGAGACCGACTACTTCCTCATGGCTGAGAGCATAAAGAAGCACGTCGACTTCGCCGTGGGCTTCAAGCGTCAGGACATCACTTTCGTGTACGTGCTCGACGTGGTGCAGGCTGTGTTCCTCGCTCTCGACCGCGGCATGAGTGGCAGGAAGTACTTCCTCTCCGACGGTGAGGTGTATAGTTCTACCGAGTTCAGCGACCTGCTGAAGAAGGAGATGGGCGTGAAGTGGATGCTGCGCATCGTGGCACCGGTGTGGGTGCTGCGCATCGTGGCGTTCCTCGGCGAGAAGATGAGCCACATCACCAAGAAACCGTCGGCTCTGAACAACGACAAGTATAACATTCTGAAACAGCGCAACTGGCGTTGCGACATCGAGCCGGCTTGCGACGAGCTTGGCTATCATCCCCGCTACAAACTCGCCGACGGCGTGAAGCTCGCCGTTGAGTGGTACAAGAATAATGGATGGCTCTAATGCCTGTGCGCGCAGGTGATTACTCGGTTGTGCACTTTTACTTGGTTGGTGCACTTGAGACAAGTGCACCCCCTAAAAACGCTTCGGCTTGATGTATTACACTTAAGACAATGAATTTCTTTACACAACTTTTCTCTATAGACAAATCGCCCAAGCGCGGACTGTTAGCACTGGAGTGGCTCGTGATGGCATACACGGTGTTCACACTGCTCGTGGCTCTCTTCACCTACACCAACCTGCAGAATCCCGACGCAATGATATGGGGTCGTGTGCGTGTGGTGGCAATGACAATGGCGCTGTGGTTGGCTTACCGACTTGTGCCCTGCCGTCTGACGCTATTAGCGCGCGTGGTGGCGCAGATGTCACTATTAGCGTGGTGGTATCCCGACACGTATGAGCTGAACCGTATGTTCCCCAACCTCGACCACGTGTTCTGCCGCGCAGAGCAGTCGATGTTTGGCTTCCAACCGGCGCTCTCGTTCGCCTCCACCTTCTCGTGGGCACCCATCAGCGAGCTGATGAGCATGGGCTACGCTGCCTACTATCCGATGATTGGTTTGATGGTGTTCTTCTACTTCTTCGCACGCTACAACGAGTTTCAGCGAGCTTCGTTCATTCTGCTCGCCTCGTTCTTCATCTACTACATCGTGTTCATCTTCGTGCCCGTAGCCGGACCCACGTTCTACTTCAAGGCTGTAGGGCTGGAGAACATCGCCAACGGCTTCTTCCCTGCCGTCGGCACCTACTTCAACACACATCAGGAGTGTCTGCCCACTCCGGGCTACGTAGACGGTTTCTTCTACGACCTCGTGGAGCAGGCTAAGGCTGCGGGCGAACGCCCCACAGCAGCCTTCCCCTCGTCGCACGTAGGCGTATCGACGGTGTGCATGTGGCTCGCATATCACGCACGCAACCGCCGTCTGCTCTACTTCTTGACACCGTTCTACGTGTTCCTGTGTCTTGCCACGGTGTACATCCAGGCGCATTACGCCATCGATGCCATCGCCGGACTCGTCAGCGGCACTCTGCTCTACTTCATCCTGCTATTCGCAACGAAGGGGATTAAGAGTTGAGATGGTGAAAAGATGTTGTTGTGGTGATGTGATGAGGTGTTGATATCATCCGCATCGGTCGATGCAGACATCCGCATCGGTCGGCGCAGACATCCGCATCGGTCGGCGCAGACATCTGCGTCGGTCGGCGCGGATCATTTTATATCTACATTGGGTGCGTGAAAACGAAACGCGCACCATCGGTGTAGTCGGTATCAACCCATATCTTGCCGCCTAACTCTTCCACTATCAACTTGCATATAGCCAGTCCGAGTCCGGTTCCCTGCCTGAACGCATCCAGTTTCTTGAAGCGTTCAAAAACCTCTTCAGCCTTATCCACCGGTATTCCGCAACCCGTATCGCTAACGCTTATCTTTATCATGCGCTGCTCGGGATACTGGTCCAAACTGATTGTGATCTTTCCGCTATCCGTACATTTCTTTGCATTGTTCAGCAGATTGGCAAGCACCTGTAGCAAACGCTCCCTGTCGGTGGCAATCTGTAGGTGTTCTACCCTTGTTTCCACTATGATGTCCACCCCTGGCTTCTTATTGGCAAGGGCACTCTGTGCAGCTGTGTTTATGAGCGACACAACGTCGTACTCACCCTTATTGAAGTGCATCTTGCCAGCATCAATCTTCGATATGTCGAGCACATCGTCGATGAGCTTCAGCAGCAGTTCGCCGTTTACCATTATCAGTTCGCCATACTGTTTCTTCTCCTCCGCCGTCAGTTCTATCTGGTCGTTGGTAAGTATCTGCGAGAAGCCCATCACGGCGTTTAGCGGTGTGCGTATCTCGTGGCTCATGTTGGCTATGAAACGCGACTTCATAAGGTTAGCTTGCTCAGCGTTATACTTCGCTACGAGCAATTCCTTGCCCTGACGCAGCAACTCCAGACGCAGCTTTTTACCCCTCTTAAGCAGATAGAGCGACACGATAAGTGCCGACAACAGCACGATAAAGAGCAATAAGACGATGATGATAGTTTTGAAATACTCCTTGAAGATGCTTACGGGCATGTTCACCATCTCGTATTTCACGTTGATATCGTCGAGCGAGAGGTGCAGCTCCTGTAGGCGATTGAAGTCGAAGATATACTTACAGTTAGCCAATGCTATGGGCTTCTTCTTACCTGTCTTCAGGAACGCCACCACATCGTCGGCAAGCGTGCCGCCCATGATGTGGTAGCACGGCGAATAGCCGCCCACGGGCCAGTGACCGAGGCCCACGTCGGATATGGAGAATGTGGGCAGTTCCGGATTGTTCTTGCAGAAGGCGTATGTAGTATTGCGCACTACGTAGCGGTTAGAGTTGTCTACGCGCCATGTACCTATCAGCATTGCCTGTGTGTGCGGGAGGTTGGAGATGGCCTCATCGGCATCAACAAACGTCATCGTTCTGCCGTCGATATATCTCACCACAAAGCGGTGGTCGGTCTTCGCGTACTGCTTGAAGAGGGCACGCATGGTGACACCACCTAACGTGTTGTCGGACATAAAGGTGAGCGTGTCGCACTTGGGATAGAAGTGCTTTATGAGGTCGAAGTTCTTCTTCATGTCATAATGATACACCTCACCGCCCACGATGTTGAAATGCTTGAAGTCGGTGGTAACGTCATACGCCACGGGGTCCCACTTCTTGAAATCGACGGAGTCTTGCGGCATCTTCACGATTGCCGAGCTTCGCAGGCCCACAACCACCGGTGTCTGCCTCAGTTTCTCATCGTCGTCGAAGGAGAGGTAAGCCGACGACGCCTCCATGCCAAGCAGCACGATGCAGGCTGGTCGATTGCCACGGCTATAATACTTGTTGAGCACCCTCTTCAAACGAATTCTCCACCGCTTGCCGTCGGGCAGGTTCTGGGCGTTGATATCCTCCACCACAACGGGGTTGGGCAGTCCGCTCTTGGTATATTGCTCGTAGAACGCAGAAAGGTTGTCGCTGATGCTCTTCACATCGGGATTGTACGACGACACGACAACTACGGGTGCCACATTCTTGTGTGACACCTGCTCCTTGCCCTTGTGTGCCCATAGCGGCAAGTTCAGCAATACTGACAAAAGCAGCAAAAGACCTGTTCGCATAGTTAATGTTTTCATTTAGTTGACTGGTTTCAGCGAGCCTTCAACGTATGTAAACTCGCCCTTACCCGTCACAAGATACTGTATCGTAGGGCACCAGTTTATTGCCCTCCATGTGTGCCACGAAATTAACGGTGTACGTAACGTCCATTCCCTCCACCGGTTCTGCGTTCTCGAAGCCCTCGCTGAGCGACACGGCGAACGTGGTGATAAGGTTGCGCTGCATGGTGGCTATCACCTCCTCGTCGGTCATGCCTCCGTAGACGCTCGGGGTGTTGCTCTTGGCATCAGCCGCTACCCACTCCACACGGTTTTTGTAGTAGCTGCAACCGCTGAAATACTCGGTGTCGGCAAAGCTGTTGAGATAGCCGCCAGGGTTGAACTGGCCGAAGCCGTTAGGCTCGTCGTACTTTATATTCACCCATATTATGATGCGGTTATAGAACGACTTGCTCGTAGCGTTGCCCTTCTCGTTAGGCAGGGTCAGTACCACGCTCGGGTTGTACTTCCACTCGCCGGCAATCTTCTCGAACGGATTGGTTACGTTCTTCGGCTCGCTCTTCTCGGACTGATTGTCCATGCCGGTCGTTCCCATCATAAACTGAGTAAGCATGCGGTAAGTGACCGTCACCGACGAGCCGTTGTCAGCCGTTGGATACTTCTGCTTGAGCCACACGGGTATGCACTGTGCGGCATAGCTGCCACTAATGAAGAATTTTTTCGTCTTGAGGTCGTCGTCCTTCATCAGCGATGCTATCTTCTCGTAATCGGCATCCGTCAGCTCCACCTCCACCTTCTTCACATCAGTAGGCTTGTATGTATTCTTGTCGAAACCGTCAAGGTTCTCGTTGAAGTCGCCGCAAGAAGTAAGCACGGCTACCGCTGCAAGTATTATATAATGTATCAGTTTCATTTTCTTATTCTTATCTTACTCTTAAAAGGCTATTTTCAACTTCACTGAGAATGTACGTCCGAAGGCGTAGAACACGCGGTAGGCATCCTTCCAGCCGTTGTTTGTACCATCGTAGAAGGCATCCTGAATGTACTCGTAGTTGAGCACATTCTTCACCACGCCGAAGATTGAAGCACGGCACGAGCCGATATTGAAGTCGTAGCGTGCGTTGAGGTCGAGCTGTCCGGCAGCAGGCACACGCCAAGGCTCTTTGAGTGTGAGTTCGCCGCCACCGCCATACGTAGGCAGCGAATAGTCGGCGTAGAGGCGTGCATAGTAGGTGTAGTCGGCACCGATGCGCAGCATCTTCAGCAGCTTCACGTCGCCACCGATGGCAGCCGTGGTCTGTGCCGATCCGCCTACGTGTATGCCGTCCTGGTTGAGCGTGAACTTCAGATGGTCGGGGGCACCCACCCCACTTGCCACCGCACCAGTGGTGATATTGGCAAGCGGCTGCGTTGCCGAGTTGTAGAAGTAAGCCGTGGCGTTGTTGTCCCAACGCCAGTTGCCGAGCGAGAGCATACCCTTGAGCGTCACGTAAGACGTGGGGCGTGCTACCACGTCGAGCTCCACCCCCATGTGTTTGGCGTTGACACCGGTCATACTCATGGTGTACAGCTCTGTGTTGTTGTTCATGTAGCCCGACTTGGAGGTCGTCTTGTCCATCCACTTCGTGAAGTAGGCGTTGAGAGCCACGTAGAGCCATTTATAGCGCAAACCGTAACCCAGCTCGAAGGAGAATGCTTTCTCGTTGACTGCGTCCTTGTTTATCTCGTTGCTCGACTGCGACATGAGGAACACACCGCCACTGAAGAACGGTGCGCGACTGATGTATCCAACATTAGCGAAGACATTGTTGTAGCGGTCGATGTTGTAGTTCAGTCCGCCCTTGATGCTACCCGAAGCGAAGCTCTTCTTGTCCGACTTGGCGTGAGCCGCATCGTAGTAGAAGCGGTCGTAGCGCCAGTAGCGCGACGTTGCCAACGTACCCGATACGAATGCCGTGATGCGGTCTTTGGAGTACTCCAGCTGCGAGAACACACCGTGCTGCACGATATGGCTATCGTAGTCGCAGTACACCACATCGCCAATGCTCAGTTTCTCGTACTGCCAGTTGGGGTCGAGTGCAGCGGCATTGTTGGCTGGGTTCACGCTGCTACGGTAGCGTAGGTCGGTGTAGTAGGCACCGTTGTAGAGGTCGGAAATCTTCGCCGTATGCGTGCCCTTGTACGAACGCACATCGAAGCCGGCGTAGAAGTCGAGTCCCTTTGCGAGCTTACGGGTGTACGTAGAGAGCAGTCCGTACCAGATATGGTCGTTGAAGCTCTGCGCCATCACCATCTTCGAACCGGCATCGCTCTGCTCGTTCAGCTCCTGCACCTGGTCATAGGCGAAGGTGCCGTCGGCGTGGCGGAAGTCGTAGCGCAGCTTGCCGTTGGCTGCTCCGTACCAGCTGTTGGCATATGCGGAGTTGATACCCTGACCCGAGTTGCCGTAGCCGTGTCCGATGGACATATAGAGAGCCGTGTTCAGCGACGACTTATCGTCGATAAGCCAGATATGATTAAGCGAGAATTGGGGTTTATGATAGAAGTTGAAAGCCGACGACTTACGCTCGCCGTTCTTTCCAAAACCGTATGTAGGGTTATAGCGATAGACACTCTTGTCGCCCATGAAGCGCTTCACGTCCTGCCAACCATCAACGCTGAGTCCGTCGTACGGGTTGCGTTGGTAATGCGACTGTGGTGAGCCGAAACCCGTGAGCGCAATCTGATGATGCTGACCGAGGCGCTTGCTCACGGCGAAGAAGTAGTCGTAGTCAGAAAAGTTGGTGCCCTGAATGTAGCCGTCGCCCCATTTCTTGCCAAACAGCATAGAGAAGTTCCAACCCGACTTGGTAAGACCAGTAGATACAGACACCGTCAGATGGTTGAAGCCGTTGTTGCCTACGCCATATGTAGCATAGCCTCCGCGCTTGCTGTCAGTGGTCTTGGTCACGATGTTCACCGTGCCGCCAACCGACGGCACCGACACCTTGCTGGCACCCAGTCCGCGCTGCGTCTGCATGTAGCGCACCATTTCGCCCAGTCCGCCCCAGTTGCTCCAGTAGAGTCCGCCGTGCTCCATATCGTTGACGGGCACACCGTTCACCATCACTGCCACGTTAGAGTTTTGGAAACCACGCATGTTCAACTTCGAGTCGCCGTATGCGCCACTGTTCTTCGTGGCATACACACCCGGAGTCTGGTTGAGCATTTCGGGCAGCTCGTTGTTGCCGAGCTTGTTCTCCACTTCCCTACGGTCTACATCGCTCATTGCGATAGGAGTCTTACGCGCAACGCCACGCGAAGCGGTCACGGTGATGTTCTTCAACATCACACTCATCTCATTATCTGCAACGGCAGTACTGTCGCTCGACACCTTTGCTTTGGGTTGACGTTTGCCATATGCTTGTATATTATTTGATAAAAAAGCAGCAATAAGCAATGGCAAAATAATTGTTTGATTCTTCAAAATTCGTACGAGTTAAAATATTTTGCAAAATTAACACTTAATAAATACATAGCAAAACAATATCGGTTATTTTTAATAAAGAATTTGAGAGGGCGTGCACTCTATGTTCATAGAATGCACGCCCTCTCAAACGAGCAACACCTAAAAGGCTATGTTGAGCAATCCTAACTGGTTGAGGAATATCGCCATAATGCATACCGGACAGAAGTAGCGCACGAGCAGAAGGTAGACACCGAAGAAGGTGCCACTCAGCGTGCCCCAGTTCGTGAACTCGTCCTTTATCAGTTTGCGAGGCACCACCCAGCCCATGAATATGCAAGTGAGAATGCCACCGAAAGGCAGCAGGAGCTGTCCGGTCACGAAGTCGAACCAGTCGAAAAGCGTCTTTCCGAACATGCTGAGCCACGCTCTGTCGCCAAGCGAGAGCGAGCAGAATGCACCAATCACCGAGCATACCACCGTCACGAGGCGTGCCGCATTCTTGCGGTCGAGGCGTGTCTCCTCACAGAGGAACGCAGTGCTCACCTCGTGCAGCGAGATGAGTGATGTGATGGCAGCAAGCGAGAGCAGCATATAGAACATGACGGCGACGACCGTGCCAAGCAGTGGCACACCGGCAAAAGCCTGCTGAAACACGTTAGGCAGGGTGATGAAGATGAGCGACGGACCGCTATCGGGGCTTACGCCAACGCTGAACGCTGCGGGGAAAATCATCAAACCGGCAAGAATGGCTATGATGGTGTCGATGACAGCTATGTTAACAGCCGACTTCAGGAGATTGGTTTCGCGAGAGAAGTAGCTGGCAAACGTGCAAATGCAGCCCATGCTAAGTCCTAACGAATAGAACGCCTGACCCATGGCAGCAAGAAAGACGCTGCCAGTAACCTTCGAGAAGTCGGGCTTGAAGAGAAACTCTATGCCTGCGGCTCCGCCCGGAAGCAGACACGAGCAGACCACCACCACTAACAATAGCAGGAAGAGTGTTGGCATCAGTGCCTTCGAAGCCTTCTCTATACCGCCACGCACGCCACGCACTATGATGACATGGGTGAGCAGGAAAACTACTACTGTCCAAAACACGGGCCTCAGGGGCGATGCGGAGAAGTCGGCAAAGTAAGAGGCTATATATTGTGGGTCGCCACGAAGCTCGCCTACACCCGAGGCAAAGATGTACTGCAAGCACCAGCCCGACACTACGGCATAGTAGCCGGTAATGAGGAAACCGGTGATTACGCCCATTAGTCCGACGATGTGCCACGCTTTATGTGTGTCCATACGCGAATAGGCACGTGCGGTGTTGGCGGCTCCATGTCTGCCGATGATGAACTCGCTCATCATGCAGGGTATGCCGAGAAGCATTATGCACATTATGTATATCAGAATGAAGGCTGCACCGCCATTCTCTCCAACCATGTATGGGAAGCGCCATACGTTGCCTAATCCTACTGCCGAGCCTGCTGTTGCAAGCACCATGCCCAACTTACTTCCAAAATTAACTCTCTCTTGTGTCATCCTTTATGTGTTTTAATGAAATAAAAAGCGACACCAAACAACTTGTAATGTCTATGTCACAAATTGTTTGGTGTCGCTTTGTTATGTTGTTATAGTCGTAAAATATACGTCAATGAATTGGTTTCTGCCGGCTTAAGAATAGCGCAAAATCTGTCCTGGACGCAGACGCATCGTCTTAGAGATGTGATTGAGCTTGCAAATCTTATCCACTGTCACACCACGCTTTCTTGCGATGCTCGATAGAGTCTCGCCCTTCTTCACCTTGTGGTAAGAAACCTGATCGCTCAGACCTGATGTGGTGCGCTTGTTTGTAGCGAAGTCGTCTGCAGAACCGCTTCTTGCGAATGTAGAAGAGTCCTGCTTACCGCGCAGACGTGTAGCGTTCATCGACTCGTTGTCGTATGTCTGTTTGTTGAATGCGTAGTAGTCGCCCGTTACGTCCTGCGCACGGAAGTCGAACATAAGTGCCGGGTTGAGTGCTACGCCACAGAGGCGTGTCTCGAAGTGGAGGTGCGAACCGGTGCTTCGTCCGGTGTTACCACCGAGTCCGATAACTTCGCCCGAGCGTACTTCCTGATTTTCCTCTACGAGCTGCTTAGAGAGGTGACCGTAGATTGTCTCCAGACCGTTGTTATGGCGTATCACGATATACTTGCCGTAGCCGCCACGCTCGTAGCGCACGATGCGCACCTTGCCAGAGAAGGCTGCGCGTATGGTGTCGCCGATGTACACCTTGATGTCGAGACCCTTGTGCTGGCGTCCCCAACGTGAGCCGAAGTTGCTGGTGATGACGCGGCTTGTGGTAGGCATCGTGAAGTGACGAAGGTCGATATTGAATGTTTCGGGCAACTCGGTAGCGCGGTGTGCGTACTTGTTGTCCCAGTTTGCATAGAGGTCTGCTGCGGGCGATTCGAGTTCTTCGCGCATAGTGATGTTGCGAAGCATAATTGTGTCGACGGCTGCCATCTTACGGTCTACCGGTGCCTGGCGTGCAAGAAGGTCTTGTGCGTTGGCGGTTGTAGAAGTAACGGCGAGCAACATCGATATTGCAAATGTCTTAATGATTTTCTTCAAATTCATTCTTCAGGCAGTTTTTTTTTAAATAGAATGAGTATATCATTCCTTCAAAAAGATGGTCATCGAATTGTAGAATATTCGATATCAGTAGTAGTTAATTTGCAATGTTGGCATAGCATTTTGAACATTGCGTTGCAAAAGTACGAAAAAATATTGAATAAAATTGCAAAACTCGCTCTGCATTAACAGTTTTTGAACGAAGTTTAACATTTTATTTGCGCCTATAAAGCAGCAAACAAGCTGACAGGCACGCCGATGTATCAGCCTGTCTGTCAGCTTGTTGCTACGAAATCGCTGCCCAATTGACGTTCGTATCGCGCAGTTCACGCAGTCGTCGCCACAGCATTGCATACTCTGGCGAGGTGCATGTGGGGTCGGCATCGATAATCTTCTGCGCCTCTTCGCGGGCTATCGCCATTATTTGTCCGTCGCGCGCTATGTCGGCTATCTTCAGGTCGAAGGCTATGCCGCTCTGCTGTGTGCCTTCGAGGTCGCCTGGTCCGCGCAGTTTGAGGTCTGCCTCAGCGATGCGGAAGCCGTCGTTGGTCTCGCACATGATGTCGATACGCTTGCTGGTCTCGGCGGAGAGCTTGTATGTGGTGACGAGGATGCAGTAGCTTTGGTCGGCACCGCGTCCTACACGTCCGCGCAGCTGGTGAAGCTGTGAGAGTCCGAAGCGCTGCGAGTCGAGTATCACCATCACGGAGGCGTTGGGCACGTTCACGCCTACCTCGATGACGGTTGTTGCGACGAGTATCTGCGTCTCGCCCGAAACGAACTTCTGCATCTCGGCATCCTTTTCCTTCGACTTCATCTTGCCGTGCACCTTGCTTATCTTGAATTCGGGGAAGATGTCGCACAGTGCGGCGTAGCCCTCTTCGAGGTTCTTGAGGTCGCTCTTCTCGCTCTCGGTGATGAGCGGATAGACGATGTACACCTGCCGCCCGAGGCGTATCTGCTGACGTATGCCGGCGTAGAGCGATGTCATCTGACTGTCGTACTTGTGTATGGTCTGCACGGGTTTTCTGCCGGGTGGGAGCTCGTCGATGATGCTCACGTCGAGGTCGCCGTAGATGATGAGGGCGAGCGTGCGGGGGATGGGCGTTGCGGATAAGGTTAAGACGTCCACGCCGCGGGAAAGTTCCTTCAATCGTTCCTTGTGCGTCACGCCGAAGCGCTGCTCCTCGTCAACGATGAGAAGGCCGAGGT
>ENA-OOXT01000668-OOXT01000668.1-human-gut-metagenome-genome-assembly--contig:-NODE-668-length-24865-cov-9.926038_pt1 | contig 24865 bp, 26 predicted proteins | sample MGYA00241590_ERZ501349 | MGnify/ENA primary metagenome ERZ501349 (study PRJEB25962, sample SAMEA2042838) | human gut metagenome | biome: human gut; feature: human-associated habitat; material: faeces...
GTAACGAACGCTCTATCAGCTAATTCGCTACGCTTTGCCCAAATTTACTTTTTCGCTATGTGTTTATTTTAGATTTTAATAACTTTAAAATTTTAGTTCTATTCTATAGCATGTTTGATAAATATGTGAGGTTACAAAATTTATTTCGAAGATATTGAACATAGCAAGTTTATATAGAAATGCTCCTGACTGTGTAGACTAAATTAAATCATTTCTCATTAAGATTTCGTTGTTATTATAGTCTAAATAAACTTTTATCTCTGTATGTCCTTGCCTTTTATAATTTATATCATACCAAAAACTCACATATCCATCAGTAGGGTATATGAGTTCTTGAAATGAGTATTTCTGTTGTTTTATAATTCATCCCAAAAAACCTTCACAAATTCTTATACTAAAACATATTAGATATCGGCAGCCTTGAAATTAAATACTGGCTTTATTATAGTTTCAATATCAACAGTATCCTTAATGTTATCCATAATTTCGTATTTCGATTTATAACCATAGGAGACTTATCATTAGTATATTCTGTTACTGTTTCACTATATACATCTTTCATTGATTTTTTGAAATCCTCCAGACTTATCTCCTTAAATGCCTGACTACGGCTCATGATTCTTCCTGCACCATGAGGAGCAGAAAAGTTCCAGTCTTCATTGCCTTTCCCGATACAAATCAAAGAACCGTCACGCATGTTCAATGGTATAATACATTTTTCACCTAATCTTGCCGATATTGCACCTTTTCTGATTATATTATCATTACCAATATAATTGTGAACACTTTCAAAAGGTCGAAAATGCTCTTCAGATGAAACAACGCCTTTTCCAACGATAAAATCCATAATCAGATTTACAATCAGTTTTCGGTTTATCTGTGCCCAACACTAGCAGATATGCATATCATGCAGATAGTCTTCCCGAAACTGACCTTGCAAATAACATAAATCCTGTGGTATGGTCAGTTTGCAAGTCTTAAATGAGTTGTGAAGATTTCTGATGACATCTTGTAATTCACTTTTCCGTCCTGCTTGTTTATACTCTTCAATGATACGATTTTTTTCTACCATCAGCTTGTCCCATCCGGACTGACATTTAACTGCAAGTTTCTGATAAATATCTGCCACCTGCTTTCCTAAATTACGACTACCGGTATGCACTACAAGGTAGTAAAGGTCTGACTCATCTTTGTCTAGTTCTATAAAATGATTTCCACTTCCAAGCGAACCTATTGATTTATATAGTCTGCGAACTTCCTTCAATTCACGATAACAGCGCAACTGCAATATCAATTGTTTTGCATTCTGATATATATCTGAATATTTTTGTGACAATGGAAGATAGTTTTCATCCCTAAAGTCACGTCCAGAAGGAATAGCACGAAGAATATATTCATTTAAAGCATGGAAGTCTATAGGGTTGTTGCAGATAAATGGTTGAACCAACATACCACACCCTATATCTACTCCCACTATATTAGGAATCACCTTGTCGCCTAAGTTCCCTGTAAATCCTATCACGCATCCTGGGCATGTACATCCGGCATAATGCGAATCTTGCAGTCACTGAATACATCAATGGACAGCAGCTGTCTGATCTGTTCAATAGCAGTATCTTCTATATTGTCTGTAAATATTTTCACATCATATCCATCTATCGTCTTCATATGAATATCTTTAATTACATTTGGTGAATATATCAATTCTGAAGATGTTTTTCTCCATGTCTGGATCATGAATCATCGTCCATTTTGTCTGAGTGTCTTTTGTCAGTTTATGCATAATATCATAAGATACTATCATATCTAGAAATTTGCTAACTATATCCTCATCGGTATCTCTATTATAATAAATTGCCACAATCAAATAGGAAATATCATCTAAAGTGTGATATTTCGTTGGAATATTTTTCAGCAGATCACTAAATTTCGCATCCAGATAATCAATATTTCCATACAATGTAAAGTAATCTATAAACTTTGTATCAGAGTAGTATCTCAAGAAACTTCTGACATCATTAAAATCAAAACTAATAAGACTGTGTTTTACTATCAAATTTATGAATGAATTTACAAAATCCTTTACTATTCTGTCGGCTTCATTATATAAATCTGAAATAGTGCTGCAAGGCAAAACATCATAGTCCACAACAAAGATCCCATCAGCTAATTTTTCTATTTCATCAAGAAGGCGTAAAGCATTTTCCCTCTTCTCCAGTCCCTCGGATGAGTGAGGCAATGTGACAACAAGTAACTTTACCTTTATTTGCATGTCAACTGCTTTCTGAAGAAAAGTTCTTATACAGCCTTCTCCTGTACCTCCACCTAGGCATACTATAAAGCAGGACAGAATTTTATCGGTAAGAATTTGTTCCAGACCTGGCAATATTTTCTGACACTCTGATTCTGCAAGACCTCTATCCTTTCCACTACCTAATCCATCTGTTCCTACTAGGTATTTAAATGGTAATGACAGTTCCTCCATTTCCTCTCTGTTCATGCCAAACTCACTTAACTCTGTATCGGGCAATTCACAAGCCTGCATTTTGTTTACTATTCTTCCGGCTCCACCGCCAATACCAATTATTGAAACAGCAGGTTTTGACTCTTTGGGAAAATCAAATGGGAATTTTAAATTATTATCCTCCATATACACTTTTCTTTATTATATCATACACAATAAATATCCTTCTTCTCAAAATAAAATAAACTGGCTATAACATAAATACCTGAAATGCTAATACATAAACAATAGTGTGTTGAAATACTGTAAATCCAGAAATATCAGGATGTGACAAAATACTACGTAAATGTTTCATTATTTAAATAATCAGATCGAAGATAGTAACATCTATTCGGCGTCAATTTGTGATACTACGTCAAAGGTTCTACATTAATCTCAGTTCTTATCGAATCATCTTCATTAATGACTATTCCAATACATATAATTTCTTTCCATGAATGATATTCGGACAACGGGGTGTCACTAACATTTACTACTAATGTTACAAATCCAAACTTTCTTATTTGTAACAAATCCAACACTTAGTATTAAAGATTTTATATCTCAAATAATCTCAAGAAACGAAAATCATTACCTATTGTTTAAATGGTTTGAGTTTACTACAACCATGATTTTTCTTTAGCGAATCTTTCTTAGCTTCTAAGATATCCTTCATAGCCAGATAATATGCAATTCTTATGGTATTAAAGCCTTTTGAAAGAGCTGCATTCTCTTTTATCCGGTAATGTGGTTCAACAGCTTTCCCTTCACGAGGATTACCCTTGAATGTCGTTTTAGGTTTCCCATATCCAAGTGAGAAATAAGTATTATGGGAAGTACAGAAGGTAAGTGGTCTAACTCCAAAATCACCGTTAGTTTCCTCACCAACAAGAACAGCACTTCCAGATTCTTTCAGTATGCTTGCAAGGAACTCAGCAGCAGAAAAGGTATTTTGCCCAATCATCACATACAGTTTACCCTTGAATGAATCTTCAGACGGAGTTATCAGAGTCTCAGCTTTATAAGGTTGCTTCAAAAGAAGGGATGCTATCTTTTCCATATTCCTGACAAGTCCACCATGATTATTCAGCAGATTCAGGATGATACACTGATAGTTCTTTACCTTATTGTATTTTTGTATGAATTCCTCAGTTTCTTCATCAGTAAATCCTGATAATGACAAGAGAGTGAAGTTTTCTTCCTTATCTTTAGGTAAATTCATTATACTTTTAGTTTCTGCACTCCTGATTTCTTCGTTATGTTCGGATATACGCTCCATTCCGTTCTTGCTCAATTCTACCTTAACATTAAAAACAGAATCACCCCTGCAAAGACATAGATTCCTAATAGTATCGATACTACTTGAAAATACATAATCTGCGGTATGAATGATTCTTCCTTTTTCAGTGGAACCAATAACATAATTCTTCATGCTGTCTCTCCATGACAAAGCATCAATACCATCTACAGATAAAATTCTGTCTCCTTTCTTTAGTGGATATTCAGTCAGATTGATTGAGATATACAAAGAATCTCTTCTCCATTCTGCATCTGCCATAGTTGAATATTTCTTATATATCAGGTTTGTATGAGAATTCTTCAACTCAGAGAAATACTGTTGGACAGCTAAGAAATATTCCCTGTTATCTCTAGCATTCATTACCATTGCCGAGTATTTATCACGTAATGACTTTAGCGATATACCTTTATATTCAGCCAAAGAATAATGTTTTTCAACAATATCACATATCTCTCTGAAATCATCCATGTATTCATTCGGTTCTATATCCTGATCTATGACGAAGTACTTCTCCGGCTTCATTGTAAGATGGTACAATACCCAATATGGTTGATATTTTTCAATAGTAACATATATTATGCCCCCAAGAATCAAGAGATACAATATAGACACTCGCAAGAATCCAAGTTCTTTTCTTTTAATGTAGATATATATTGAGATACCTATTATAATAACCGCTGAGATTATATCTGTTAATATGAATGTATTCATATGTATTATCTGCTCGCTACCAATGTTATTTTCACTCCCTCAATATCATCATGCATACTTAACCCCCAACACATTTTCTTGGCCTTTATATACTTCACAATAAATTCATGAATAGGATTCATTTCATTCATCATCAGTTCCTTCTGGGCGTTACATTCTATTATCATAACAAAGCGATCGTAGTCAATACCTGCATTAAACAGATCTTCACCCAACTTGTCCAGGACTTCTTTTACACGAATAACAAGCTCATCTTTTGTGGAGGTATGAGAAAAACATTCAATCTCATTTTCATTCACTAAATAACTATAGTCTTCAAAACTTAGTCTTAATGGACGCATGTCCTTTGTCAACTCATTTAAAATCTGAAATACTTTTTCTTTTTCCATATATATATATATTATTTTTAATGATTTTGCAAAATTACCCCACTTATGCATAATTATCTTGTGCACTATTGTGTTATTTTTGCAGAAAACCAGAGAAAGCCATGAAGACGGAATTTGCTATTTGGATGGTATCATATCTTATAAGAAAAGGTCCTGATACACAAGAAAATATTATAAACGAATGGTCAAAACATATAAATGAGGATGTGGAGATACATAGAAACACATTTGGGAACTATAAAAGAAAAGCTGAAGAATTGTTTGGAACTGAAATTCTCTACAATCCGGTTACCAAAGAGTACTACATAGAGGATAAGAATCTGATAAACCATAATGCTATGTATAAGTGGTTGCTTCAGTCTGTTTCTGCCTCAAATGTAATAAGCAGGAGAACCAGACTGAAGGAGCGTATAATGCTTGAGACCACTTCCGGAGGTGAGGAGTTCATAGAAACTATAACTGAAGCTATGGAGAAAGGATTATGTATAGAATTAGTTTATGAGGCATTCTGGGATGAGCCAAAAGAAAGAACCATAGAACCTTATTATATAAAGCTCTTCAAACGTCGCTGGTATCTTATTGGAAAGAGACGTGATACAGGTGAGTTCCGCACTTATTGCTTTGACAGGATAAAGTCTGTAAGTCTTTCTGATATCAAGTTTAAGTTCAAGAAAGAACAAAATGCTGAAACCCTGTTTTATGACTATTATGGTATAATCCAATATTCGGTAAAGAAGGAACGTGTTGTAATCAAAGTGACTTGTGAACAGGGAATGTATATAAAGACCCTTCCCCTCCATCATTCTCAGAAACTTATACACCAGGATGACGATTACATGACTTTCGAATTATATCTGAAACCTTGCTATGACTTTGTAAAGGAACTGCTCTCTTGTGGTTCTGAACTTGAAGTAATAAGTCCTGAGTCGCTAAGGGAAGAAGTAAATAATTATGCTAAGGAAATGTGTGAAATATATAGCCCCAAAGAAAATGGATAGAATAAGACTTTTTATAGAAGAACTTTCTAAAGAGGAATCAACACCAATACTTACTAATGTATATTCTCCGGTGATACCTCAGAGTAAGATATGCAGAGAAAATCTGTATAACTACCTTCATCGGATTAAGAATAACAACAGTAAGGTTATGTTGATTGGTGAAGCTCCCGGTTATCATGGTTGTAGACTATCAGGAATCGCATTCACTTGTGAAGAAAATTTTACAGACAATATAATACCAGGAATTATGGGAAAGGGTATGGGATATAAGATTTCCTCTGATGGTAAACCTGAGAAAGAACTCTCAGCCTCAATCGTCTGGCCTAAACTTAAAGATTGGTATAAGCATCATGGTTCTGTGCCGTTATTATGGAATATATGTCCTTTTCATCCACATAAAGAAAACGATGTAATGAGCAATAGAACACCTAGGAAGAAAGAAATAGACAGAGGTATAAAATACTTACTTGATCTTGTAGATATATTTGATATCCAGTATATAGGATGCATTGGGAAGAAATCATTTGATACCATCAAAACTATGGGGCTTAACATTAACCTTGAATATCTTCGTCATCCGTCTTGTGGTGGAAAAAGAAAGTTTGAAGCTAATATGACAGAATATATGGACAAACTAAAAAATTACGTAAATTTAAACATTTGAATCTTAAATAATGGTTATCTTTGGAAATATAAATTGGTCATATAAATATTTTTATGACTAAAAGCTATAGAAATAAAAGAGTCAACAGTTTTTTATTAACTCTAAAAGAGTCAACTTTTTTACGCTAAGACTGGATAGCAAACAATTCTATAATGAAACTGGTAATTTTAAGTTAGTTTTAAATAATCAATGTAAATATGATAGATATAGGATATTGGAAAGAATGGAAAGATGGTTTTAGGAATCGTCTTAAACACAGATTTCCTGATGTTGAATGTTACATATCTGCGAACAAACGAGAAAGGAAATACAACCGATTTATTCAATTCTCAAGTTCCTACCCTGATGCCTTTTTAACGACTAGAGGTAATAATGGTATTCATTATGAATATTATGATGGAAAATTATATCTTCATATTGAAGATTCCAAGTTAAAGAGCATTGCAAACATTTTACGAATAAAAACTCGTGATAATAAGGATTACAAGTGGGAAAGAAATGGCTGGGGTATAGTAGGTCACTGTCTAAAAAACGTTTTTATAAATAACGAAGAACAGCTTTTTCATGAGCTTGACACAATGATGTCTTTCTTTAATCCATTGATTTCTCAAGCAGTAAAAGATTCTCATATTGAGAAAATTGATGCTCCATACGTAAGAGAATGTGTTTTTAAAGAAATGAAATCCGAATCCAACGAGGATGTTTTTTGCCGTTCAATGGCTCTATCCGAATTAATGTCATATAATCTGACTATTCCTGATTACCAAAGGGATTATTGTTGGGAGAATGAACAGATTATTGATCTATATGATTCTATAAAAGAAGTGGGTGAAACAAAAGCTATATATCATCTTGGTACTATCATTCTTCACAAGACTGATAAAGAAGAACTAAATATCATTGATGGGCAACAAAGATTGGTTACACTAACACTTCTATTGAGAGAATTAGGGTATGAAGACCAGCTTCCTCTCTTGAAACAGGAGTTCTTGTCTGAAAACGCAATAAAACATGTGGCCAATACGAAATATGTTTGGCATAATCTTTTGAGCAAGTTACATACAGATAAACCAAAATTGGCAAGGACTCTAGCAGAGAACATAACATTCTCTGTTTTAGTACTTCAAAAAGATAATCTTGATTTGGCCTATACTTTCTTCTCTAATCAGAATTCCAGAGGTGTTCCTTTGACAGATTATGATATATTAAAAGCCCATCATCTGCGTTATATTGTTATAGTTGCTCAAGCAGAACATTTGGCGAAACGATGGAATAATCTTATATCTGAAGGCGACGGATGTAACAACAGTAATGACTTATCTGTTACATTAGGTATTCACTTATACCGTTTAAGAAAGTGGATGCGTTGTGAAGCGCTCAATGAAAGTGCTAAATGGAGAGTTAAGAAGGAATTTTCTGCAGCGCCAATTATATTAAGTATACCGCCATTTGGAGAAAGTTTCATATATAATGAAAAAATACAAGGTGGTACCCACTTTTTTAATTATTCGGAAAAGTTTGTTAGTTTCTATAGCCAGTTCAAGCAGACTCCTCAATATATGGCACTTAACACTTATGTTAACTGGGGTGGTCACAAACGATATGCAGATGTTATTGAAACTATTTTATTTGCTTACTTTTTGAAGTTTGGCACACAATATCTATCTGAAGCTTTATTTTGCATCAGCGGTGTTATAGCTGATCATCGTTACACAAATGCAAGAGCTTTTTCGGAAAAAATCATTGAGTGGGTCAACCATAGCAGACTAGTTTTAATGATAGATCAGGCTTCATCACCTACATTTTTTCTTGCTGAATCATTGTCACTTATAAATCACAGCGGATTAGATTTGATGGAAAACGATATTCGATTGCGTTTTTGGAAGTGCCTGCGTAATATGTTTTCTGCACTTGATGATTTTACAGAGGATATTATTTACCATAAAATAATTGAAGAATATGAAATCTGATAAAAGATATACTCCTGAAACAATAGCTAATGATTCAATGTTTTTTTCTGTCCCATTGTACCAACGATTGTTTGCTTGGGAAGATACTCAAGTTAAAAAATTGTTAGAAGATTTATACGAACACTATATAAGCCCGCTTAAGGATACTCCATATTACTTAGGTCAAATGACTATTGTTCCTGATAGTGGTCATTTTAGTATAGTTGATGGCCAGCAGCGTTTTACAGTAATGACTTTATTGGCAATAGTGCTTAAGGAATATGCACCTTGTTGGGAAGGCTTTCTCAAAAATAATGGAATTATACGCCTTTCATTTGCTGGAAGAAGTGAGGACCAACAATATATTTTTTGCAAAATAGAAAACAAGGAGCGTCTAAACTATTATAATACTAAGATGGAACAAGCAATCTCTTGTATCCAGAAATTTATTGAAAAGATTTCAGCTAAAGGATGCAACATAGAAATGTTTGCTAAACACATTTTCTGTAAAATGAGTTTTTTCTTATCAGAACTACCTTCTTCGTATCTGATAAATCCTCCGTCTCTCAACAAATATTTTGAAGCAATGAACTCAACAGGAAAAGGCTTGGAAAGTCACGAAATACTGAAAGTAGAGCTAATGAGAGGTTGCGATAATCAAGAATATATGACTAGAATATGGAATGTTGTGAGCCTTATGGAGCAGCCTCTTATAGGATACAATAAGGAGAATGAAGGTATAGAAAGATGTCGTGAACGATATGTTCAGGCTATACAGTACTGTTTGGAAGGTAATTATGAATGGGCATTTAATATTTGCATGAATGAACGAGAAACACAATTGGATAGTAGTCGTCAAGTTATTGCCGAAATTGAGGCAAAACCATTGGCACCACAAACATTCCGTGATAGTAGCGAAAGTTCTGTGATTTCTTTTCCTGAGTTTCTTTTATTAGTATTGGATCTTACCAATGAAGATAGATTACGTAGTATCTCCGATTATGATTTCTATAAAAAGGAGAAACTACTCAGTCGTTTCCATGATTATAAACCGACTGATATACATAAATTCTATAATAACCTACTGTTATACCGTTTGTTGTTGGACTATTATGTAGACAGAGTAGAATATATTCAAGGTGTAGGTCATCATTATCTTCTTTTTAAAGATGATGAATCAGAAGTGCACAGATGTCTCCGTCAGTATGAGGCAATGCTACATGTATCTTCTACAAATTTTTATGATTGGCTTAAACCTTTATTGATTTATATAAAAGAAAATGGCACACAAGTATCTTCTTCTCAGATGCTTTCTGAACTTAAGAGAATAGACAATATGAACCATCCTTTTATAGATGACATAAATATGTTTAGATATGGGATGATAGACCGTTATTGGTTTTGGCGGCTTGATTATTATCTTTGGGAAAAACGCTCCATCATTTTTGATGATTTTGGAGATGTTGAATCAAATGCCATTCTTAACTATGAGTTTAGAGCAAATCGTTCAATAGAACATCTACATCCACAGAATGAAGATTATAATATACAATGGAATAAGGACATTTACGATTTGAATGATTTTGGGAACTTAGCTATGATTTCCCAAAGTTTCAATTCTACACAAAGTAATGATTCCGTCAAAGTAAAATTTGCTCGCATCGAAGATCAGGTTGTAACTGGCAACTTGCAAAGCTTGAAATTATACCATATGTACTTATCGGCAAATAAATCTTCTGAAGGATGGAATGAGCAGAATGCTAAGACTAATGGAGAGGTTATGTTTAATATATTGAAGGAATCATATAATTTTTTTGATAACTGATAGAAGATTCACGATCTTACTTATTAGAGACCATAATTCAAACTGTGTCAATTCTTAACAAGCCTGATTATCTAAAATTTCACTTTAAACATGTCTGATTTTCAGACATGTTTAAAGTAATGTTGAATTAAATGATTGACAAACTAAAGGGTTGACACAGTTCTATTTACGTAGCCAGCCACATATAAATGTCTAAAACCTTTTTATACACAGTATCTCTTGAATATATATCCAATAACTAACATACTCATACGTATGGGATGTTAGTTATTGGAATGATATTTCTATTGCCTTATTAATCATCAGTTTCCTCTTCATCAGGGAATGTTATATCAACATCTTCGTTAATTTCACTTACATCGAAATATTCATCACAAGAATTGCATCGAAATGTATAAAGTCCAATTCTATCAACATCATCACTTTTACAATATGGGCATCTAATCATAACTATCTTATATTTATTGTTATACTATATTTTTATTCACTCTATTTCTTTTAGGTTTAATATAATTTTTATTTACTGGCTATTATTGTGATTCTTAAACCCTTAACATTGTTGTTGTCACTGAGTCCCCAAATAACTGACTTCTTTAAAAAGAATCGTCTATATAAATCCTTTGTTGGCTCAATCTCACTCATTCGCATCTCATTCCGAGCATTAAATTCAAATATTATGATGAATCTTTGAAATTCAGATTTATGATATTTAATATCACACCAAAGATCCCGTACAATATTTTTTGCTCTAACATTAACATCCTCATCTGAGTTATGACTGAATATGTCTATTTCTTGCTCGCATCTAAGATAAGCATAATCCTCTTTCTTCAATGAACTTTCTGATTTGCATCTTTCTACGAATTCATCAAGAAATTTAATAGCTTTTCTCCTATTTAACAGTAGATTCTCATCCATATCTTTAGTCTTTTTTATTAAGTTGTACTGAACCATTATTATTAAATATGATATCGTATCCTTTGTTGATTCCACATACAGCTATTGTTAGTCCGCAAAGAATAGCCAATTCTGCCGTAGACATAGATATAGTAAGCGCTGCAATACCCATTCCAGTTGCTGCAGTAGATAAACCACCTGTAAATGGTGCCGCCAATAATCCACCAATAGCCGTAATTATTCCGGCTTTTTTTGCTATTTTCTTTTTTCTACTTTTCTCTCTGATTTTTTGTGCCAACTGACCATAAACTATGATTCTTTTTTCGCCATTCTTCAATGCTCTTTCAAACTCAGCTTTATTATAACAGTGTACCATGATAATTATATTTTTAGTATATTATGCTCTTTATTATATAGTCTCTTCTTTAAAACTTCCTAACAAATACTTATGGAATGTTTCAAGATTCATATGCCATATTGCTTTTGATGACGGATGATAACAATTTATTATTGTAATATCATGATCGACAAGAGGCATTCTTATATGACAAACATAATTCTCGGTTTTCTCTAATTCTCTGACATCTACTATATATGGATTTTCTTCTTTTACCTTATAATTGAAAGCACATCCCCATATTATAACAATATCAGGTTTTAGTTCCTGTAAAGTTTCGTTGAAAGATATAAAATCTCTTTCTGAAAGGTCGGTATTTAATGTTGGTCTGAAATGTTCACCGTCACCATCCAAAAAATATTGGACATAGTTTGTAAAAGCCATCATATTCCATGTGGTATGATAGTCATCGCTTTCTGTATATCGGCTCATTGCTTTCGCAAAATTCTTGTAAGCCTTAGGCATATCATCCTCAATGCAATATTGTGGTTCATTGCATAGATGTTTTCCAACTGGTTTATATACCGGACATTCCTCGTTAAATCGGCTAGAATCTTTAGTTTCATTGCTTGTACACTCGCTAAAGTAACAGCACTCTCTTTTATCACAATAGAAACTTGCTCCTACAACAAGTATTCTTTTACCTCTTATCCCATTTTGATAATCTCTACCAACAAATGGTCTGAAAAATCTTTTCCTCATATCATTTACTTTTTATTTTAATTTATACGGCAAAGTTAGAGGTCGTTAAGATTATGCTGAAATAGATATCTATATTGAGGCTGATTATTTTATCCCATATTTACTTAAAACTCGTTCAACAAAATTCTTTGCATTTTCAGAGTACATAATTTGTTTATCATTCCCTTTTGCTTGATTATATAGCTTTGCAAAGTTATCATTCGAGTATAAACCGTTACTATTTATAATTATATTAGTAAAGCAACTCCATCGTATTGTTTCCTTTCCTTTTATATCATTTTCATCGTGGTTTGATACTATATAATTATACCTTCGTAAAAAATTGAAAAACTCAGCTATTATGAATGTAAAAAATGTATCATTGTCATTCCCTATTTCAAATGCGCATTCATAATAGCCGTTTCTACTTAAATATTTTTGTTCAACGCACTTCTCGATAAAGTAGTCAAAGATTTCTTTAGTTTTTTCATTCTTGCCTGCTTTACTTATGTTGCTAAGTAGATTCATTGAATTTTTATATGCCTCATATGTATAAGCTGTTCTAACCTCCATTTTTTTTTCATTTTTCTGGACGATTGATTTGCTTTGTAATTTAAGTTCCATCATATATATATTTCGTATGATATTTAATGCCCTTGCTCCTACTTCCACTATATCCTCATCTTCGTTTAATGTAATCCAAAATGGCCAAAATGTTTTATCGTTAGCATTATCTGTAGGTTTGAAACGCATATCAAAACATTTATCTATAAAAGTGTTGTTTAAAACAACACACATCTTATCTTTTATACCAATCCACTCTTCTTCTATTTTTTTTATTGCTTCATCAGTGTCTTCATGAATGATACATTTACATCCATAATAAATACCAAGTGAAGGATCTGAAATCTTGTATTCAATAAGAAACTCATACTCTATCGTTCTTTCTTCATTCATCAATGTTTCCAACTTATACATAACATGTTCAGGTGCATATTGCCCATGAAAACTATCATCTCTTTTAAAATACGGAACTTTTCTTAATGCATCCATTTTTTTTAAATGCATATTCGACGCTTGTCCAATATATTTTTCTCTATAATACATATCCTTCGGTTCAACTATGTCTATTTTTTTATCAAGAAAAGTAGCTATTCTACATAATGTATCCAATCCAACAGAATATTTCCCTTTTTCAATTTTTGATAGATTGCTCTTATCTATTTTTACATCTTCTGCCAGACTTTTTGCTTTTATCCCCTTTTTTTCTCTAATATCCTTTATTAGTTTTCCAACTCTAGCTCTTTCTTTTAGAACTAATGTTTCATCTTCTTTCATTATTTTCATCTTTTTATAATGTCAATCTGTGTTAATACTTTATGGTTCTTATTAATAGGCAAATATACCTACTCTAGTTGATATTTCTACCAACTTAAATATATATTTTTAATTTATAGCTATTTGACAAATTTGTTTCCGCTCATATTTTACATCTAAAACACTAAAACCTAGATAATTATTACTGTAAGTCTATAACAATGATATTTGATTTAAGGGGGCATAAACATTTATACAAAAACAAATCTAAGCCAAACGCAATGTTTCAGCTTTATTCTAAGTCCTAATGTTTGATTCTTGGCTTTTTGTGCTTATGTTAGAATCTTTTAAGTCTAAAATAAACTATAGTATACTATAGACTATATAGATTTGCTCTATACATTATATATATAGCTTTTTTATTGTTTTTATAGTCTAAATATTGTATCTTTGAAAAATCAATTTTAATTTAGACTTATGGGAGAAAAAATAGGATATGCCAGGGTGAGTACGAGAGAGCAGAACCTCTCTTCTCAGGTAGATGCACTGAACAATGCCGGGTGCATCCGCATCTTTACGGACAAAATCTCTGGTAAGGAGTTCAAGCGTGAAGGTCTGACTGCTTGCTTGGATTACCTTCGTACCGATGACACACTTGTCATTTACCGACTTGACCGATTAGGCAGATCCGTAAAGGAAATGCTCGACCTTTGTGCCAAGCTGGAGCAACGGCGAATCAAACTTGTTTCCCTTCAGGACAATCTTGATACTTCTACCGCTGTCGGCAGGTTCACCATGCAGATACTCGCATCACTGGCTGAATATAACCGCAATCTTATTCTTGAAGGGTGTAAAGCTGGTATAGAAGCTGCCAAGAAACGGGGTGTAAAGTTTGGGAGACAAGAAGGTACCAGGATGAAGAAGCCGAAGAAAGAGGCCGTCATCCAACTCTACAAGGCCGGCACTACTATACCGAAGATTATGGAAATAACCGGTATTAAAGCAAGGCAGACTATATACAATTACTTGGCAGAAGAGAATATTCAACCTAACAGAAAATATTTTTAATTTATGTTCTTATGAATACTATATCATTTAACCCTGAAAGATATCAAATAGAGATATCTAATATGATGGATAAGCTTTTTAATGATAGTATATTAAGTTTTAATCCTTATGAAAAGGACGATCTTTTTATAACTAACTTCATCAAAGAAAATAAGAATGTTTTCTCTGATTATGATGGTCATATTTCAGTTCAAAATTATTTTGGTACCCTATTTAATTTTCAAAGTATTGAAACAAACAATTATAATGGTTATGATTATGAAATAATAGTGCTTGCAAACTCAATAAATAACCGAAAGTTTACTATGAATAGAAACACCTTTATTTATTCGTCTAGACCTCTTTTGGAAACAAAGGGATTTGACCAACATTTATCAGTTAATGTCGATGTCTGTTCCTCAATAAATTGGTCTAAAACGTACATAGATGAATGTAAGGCTGGTAACAATATTTTTTATCTATATCAATTTGACACTGTTAATAATTATAATCGAGTATCAAAATGCCATCGTCTGATTAAAAAAGATAGTGGTTTTACTACAGATGATTATAGGGAATACATAATCATTATTCAACATTTTCTTCTACTCCACTTTTTATGTGCCATGAGAAGATACACTTTACCTACCTTAATGTTTATGGATGGTATGAGAATAGGAAATGCATCGATATCTGACGAAATCTCTGATTTTTTTTGCAATTTAATTAATAAAGAATACAAAGAGATTTTTATTCAGAAAGTTGATGATTTGCGTTTAATAGCAAAAGAAAAGAATGTTAATATTGAGCATGAAAAATGGCTCATAGAAATGTATTCTTTGTATAAATAACGATATAAAAATGAGAGGTGGACCAATAAATAGGAAGGGTTCGTAAATAGAACAGTGTCAATCCTTTAGTCTGTCATTCATTTGGTTCAACATTACTTTAAATATATCTGATTTTCAGATATTTATCCAAAAGTAAGATTTTAGATAATCAGGCTTGTTAAGGATTGACACAGTTTGAATTACAGTCTCAATATGGATAATAGTTACTTTTTATTTTATTGCTTTTTATATTGTAATAGTCTTCTAATAGCATAGATTGTTTATTAAGAAGCATTTTCCTAGCTAAGTCTTCTCCCATCATAGCATTTAATAGTTCAACAGATGAAGTCCTTTCAAAATATATTGAGCATATATAAATAATAAGGTCAGTAGTATATTCTCTTCCTTGAATTTTATACCCTCCTATATGCTCATCAAATAGATATAAGTCTTCAGGAGAAATAAAGCCCGACATTGTTACATCGACTATAGCTGGACAATCTGTTTTTTGCGAAAAGTTTCTTTTTAAATTAGGAAACCAATGATGCATCGATGGACAATCTACATGACAAAGCGTATTCGGCATTAGTATGATTTTTTCCTTCATGAAAAATAATTCTTTAAGTGCATCTATTCCTCTATTATATGGATAATATAATAGAACTTTGTCATAGTATTTAAAATCTCGCGTTAAGGCTTGAGAACAAATACGTTGTACTAAACTGCAAATAACAACAAGATTTGCATCTAAATCTTTTATTATCTTTGCACTGTCATTATTCCCAATTATGAATCCAGCCGCACCTAATTCTTTGTAGTAATGAATCATGTCTTTAGAAATTGATAAATTGGGATCCTGCCATAGTATAACAAATTTCAACCCAGCCTTAACAATATTGTTCAAATGCTCTTCATATTCTTCCCTTGTTCTTGGCATATAACATGACCCTTTTCTATGTGTTTCTATAGATGTGCGCGTATTTATAGAATCATTCATATATGGAGGCACAAATAAAAAGCTGATGTTATGCTGATTTTTCTTATAAAACGATAGTAACGTTTTTGAGAAATTATATGGTACTTCAAAAAGTTTATTCATTGTATATTATTGATATTTGATTAAAATGATACAGTTCATAATAAATTGTTTATGAACTGTATCTAAAATTTTAACGGTCTTTAAACCATGGTCCCCAACAAGTACAATGACTTCTGAGTTTTGCCATCTTTATAATACGATGGCATTGTTTCTTTACTTCAAATTCAATAACCATATTATATAAATTTATATGTTAAACAAATAGGTATCCTCTTTATTGATACCTTTCTTATAATATTTTTATTCCTCATTTAAATCTCTATAGAAATACTCATTACTTTCTATCATAAGATCATAAAAATTTTTTTTCAGATTTATATTGCACTCAAGACGGGGATATTCTTTAGGATTAATACCTACAAATGTTTCTCTATAAGTAAGTCCAGGGTATTCCTCTATTCTACAACCACCTCCACATATGTATCGTAGTTCACATGTATTACATGGTATAAGATTTGTGATAGAGGTTAATCTTTCAGCTGTAATAGCTTCATCGTTTATATCCTTAAACTTTTTAGTTCTAATATTCCCTATTGATTTTAGGTCGCTAATTCTTGGGCAAAGAAAAACATCACCAGTGGAATTAATACTGATACTCCCAAAAGAACAGTTTGTTATTTTAGGGTTATCTGTTAGTGTCTTTACAAATTCCCATAGTTTATAATCGGAACCATAAAGTTCTTTTTGGATGTTAGACATTAGTTCTCTATATTCAGAATTAATGTTTTCAGCATTTGATATACATCGACCATTGAGTAACTCCTCAGAAAATCTCAATTCAAAAGCATCGTTTTCGTATTTTTGAATTAGTACTTGTGCAAATTCAATATATTTATCCATATACTTTCGTAAGCTATCTAAAGAAGGTGTGATAGCTATAGATGTATACACACCGTTAGATATAAAAGCATCTACGGCGTCAAGTGCTTTTGAAAAACTCCCTTTACTTCTAATGAGAGCATTGGATTCTTCAGAAAAACCATCTATACTAATTTGAACTGATGAAATGTATTTAGATAGAGCTGTTATTCTTTCTGATGATAGCTGTGTCCCATTTGTAAGTATCTTAACTTCAAGCCCCATTTCATAAGCCGTTCTTACTATTTCTTCAAAATCAGTACGTATTGTTGGTTCACCTCCAGAAAATGTAATCGATGTACCATTACTTATTTTAGTAAAGTCGGATATAAGCTTTTTAATTTCTTGTGTTTCTAATTCATTTCTTTCGGCTTTCCCAGAAAACATATAACAGTGTGGACAAGAAAGATTACATCTGTTGGTAAGATACAAATGCATTGTTTTATCAACACGTTGTATATTAGGGTCTTGTTTGTAAAATTTTCTTGCTTCAATTTGTGTTACTACAAAATTCACATCTGAACTATCAATAGAAGGAATCTTTAAAACTTCTTCAATTGATAGTCCTGAATGAAACAAATTGAATACGTATTGTTGTTGTGTAGAGTCTAATACTATCCAGTTTGCTTCCTCTGGTGCTATTATAAGTATTTTCTCATTATGATTTACTATACTAATATTATCTGGAAAATCATAGATTTTACCTGAATCAATATTATATTTTGCCATTATATCTATTATTACTTCACAATTGTTATAATCAATTACAAATGTATATTATTGTTTTTATTTGTCTATTAATCTGCTAATATATTCTGACTCCTTGGCACACCATGGGTTGTTTAATACATGTCCCAATTGTGTAGCTTTAAGATTATATATCTTATCAAGAGGTTCCTTGTGTTCAGAAGATAATATTTCACATCTGACCAGTCCGTCATTGTCAACTACAGACAATCTTTCACCACCATCGATAATCTTCCCTTCCTTGATTTTAAGTATATCATCAACCCTCATGTAAATATTGTCATTTGGGCCTTTTACCTCCGTATAAATAAGTTCAGACCTTTTCACCGGACATGCAAATACTACCTTGTTCTTGTTCCTTTTATATTTTACCCTTTCTTTCTTGTCTATAATCTGAGATACAGGAACCCTGATAATTTTTGCATTGTCATAAGCCAATACAATATATTCGTCCTCTTCCTTGATACAGAAAGATAGCTCAGTATCTTCCCAGTATTCATCTTGTGTTATCATATACTCGCCATTTGGCAGGAAGTGCATAAAGCAGGTCATATCAGCACCGTAATTGTCTTCCCATGAATGTACTGGATTCTCTCTTAAAACGGAAGTGGCTATAGGTGTAATGTTTCCTTTGATTTCCAGGGCTTCTATTATTGAATTCTTTCCTGTACTATCACCTGTTGTTACAGTTATGGATGTATTGTCTGCCTCTTGTGAATCTTTGTCAGTTTCAGCCTTTTCTAGTAATCTTTTAACTTCATCTTCCCTTCTGTTCTTAAACATTTCCAGATCATCTCCCAACAACGGCCATGTAGAGGATCCTTGTCTCTGATAGCATATTCCATCAAGTTCAACAGGTTTTTGACTTGGCTGTATATCAAGGGCATATACGTACTTGTTGTTGTTTTCTGATGTCCTGATTTTGATTCTCGAATTTGCATCATTGCCGAACTTCTGTACAATGTTGTTCCTTATATGAAGGTCCAGTTTGTCCTTGCCTCCAAAGAACTCAATGTCATTATCCAGTCCAGATGCCACTCCTTCATTGTTTACTCCAAGGTAAAGTGTACCACCTTCAGCATTCAGGAATCCGCAAATTACTTTCATTAGTTCAAGAGTCTGTGCCTTGACATCAGCGCGCATACTGTTTCCTGCCGGATAAACAGTTGTTGTCTTGAACTCTCTCGTCTGGTTCTCTTCTCCGAAGTATTCTGGTTCATCTCCATCCACGTGGATGTTAAGCTCTTCATTGATCTTCTTTCTTATAGCTTCTCTTTCATTGTGCATCCCGAATCCTTTTAGAGAATTGTACCCAAGAACAAGCTTGCATAAACGGCCCAGATGCTCGTCATTACTCTCTGACATAAGTTTCCATACCATGTCATTCCTTTCCGGAATATCCATACATGCCATCAGCTGCAGCTCGTAAAGCTTGCTCTGCAACATAGGATAATTGCTTATCATCATGCTGTAGTTGCTTGTAAGCTCTTCAAGCTTTCTTTGTTCAACTCTTCCGTTAATTGCGAAATGCTGAAGCATCTGTATAAGGCGCATTCGTTCACTGTAATAAACAACTGCATCCGAATCTTTGACAAGATAGGTAAGCAATCTTGCGAAAGCCAGATAATTATATGTCTTTATATAGTCATTGTCCAGAACGGCCATTCGGTCGATTATGTTGATAAGCTCAGCTACATACTCATAATCCATCATAACCTCCTGTTGCTGTTCCTCTTCTTCCTTGACCTGTGAAGCTACCTCATATACTTTATCGTCTGCGTAGTTCATTATAAGGGTTTCAAATGCATCCCTTACATTGAAACTTTCAATTGTCTTGAACAGAAAGACACCTTCAATGGTTCCTGTTGGCCGTATATTGTCTATCTGTACCCTTATATAGTTGCCTGTCTCAATATCTGTCATGTCTTCTGTGATAGGGACTTGAACTGTATATCCATATTCGCTGACACAAAGACAGAATGAGTTCTTTACATCAGTTACCAGGCACACAATCTCTTCACAGATTGAGGTCATTTCCCTTACGAAATTGTTCATAAGGTCGGTTATGATAAAATTAAGGTTTCCGTCCTGGTCAACGCTCAGTACCTTTGCTTTTATCAGATATGGTCTGTTGTCAACATCGCAGAATGCCCTTTCATCAATAAGGAGATTGTATCTCACTATATTCCTGATAGAGAGCTTTCCTTCTCCGTAATAGGTGGGATCCTCTATCTCAAATATGAAATGGCTCGGGTCTTCAAGATCCTGATGCTTTACCCTGATCAGGATTTCATCACCAACTTCCGGCTTTACTTTCTTTCTTTTGGATTTGGGAACGATATATTCAGTTCCGTTGATTACTCCATGCTCTATTTCCTTCCAGAATTTCTGATAGGCTGTGAGTGATATTTCTTTTTCCTTTAACGGTGTAATACTACCATTAAGATATATCTGGATATTATGCCAGGGTAACATTTGTTCCGGCAGTACTGCAACCTGCTTGCCTCTTGTGTCAATCGGGTGTAATTCTATCTTTCCATCATAAACCTGAAGTTTTGAGTTCTTTCCGTTGAATGACTGCATGAATGTAGATTTACCTTGTGTCTGCGGAAGAATGGATGATGTTCTTATCGCCAACATTGTCAAGTCAGAAATCTCATTCCAGTTGAATTCAAGTTTACTCTGCTCCACTTCTGTCAGACACCTAAATGCCTTCTCGAACAGTACATCATTTTTACTGCCTTTCACATAGGTAAGATACCTATAGAACATAGCCCTTATAAGTTGACGGTCTATGTTGTCTTTCTCATTCATCAGAAGCAACTGTATGGCAAGTGCAGCTATGAGTTTCTTGAGGTCAGTATGTTCTTGTTCTGTTGTTATAGCCGCCAGCTTGTCTATTTTGTTTCTGCTTTGGTTAATGAAGAGTTCAAGCATGGATATGAAAGCACTCCTGAATGGTTCTCTCATCCAGTTGTCCTTATTCCCTTTTATTATTATATCAAAGATGTTAAGAACCTTTGCTTCCATGAGTTCCTTATCCAAGGAGAACAGGCACATCAACACCTTTAATCTTCTGTCAGGATCATAAAGGAACCCCGACTTGTTTAGCTTCGTAAGAAGGATGTCTGTTTTTCTTATCTGCTCGTTTCTCTTTACTGTATCTATAGCCTCTAAAAATATATCAGCGTGCTGGGCCGCATCTGATATCATTTTTTGGTATCTGTTCCTTTCAGTATCTGAACAGTAAAGTAAGACATCTGAATCTTCCAATAGATAGATGCAGACCATTTTGAACCTTTTGAGGAGGTATCTGTTCCCATTTTTTCTTGATGTCACCCATGTATTCATATTCCTATCGAGCAACTCTATGGCCATCATTATCCAGTCTTCATTTCCCGTTTCATAAAGCTCCCTTATCTCTCTGAATATCTTACTTTTCTGGAATTGCCTCTTGAACCACTCAATCATCTTTCCATCAGTCTCAACTTCAGTCAATACATCTTCTATAGTTAGATAAGGAAGGCTGTAAGTTCGGGATTCCCTTTTTATTAGTTCAAAGAATATTCTCCCTGATATAATTTCTTTTACCCGACACTCAATCCTTTGATGTAAGTATAGCTTGTCTATACCAATTGCTGGTAACTTGAATGTAAAATGATGCCAGTCTGCAATCTCATAATATGGGTTTGGAAGATGTGAACAGTCTGCTTTTACCCAAAACGGATAAACCTCGTTTTCTTTATATAACCTCATGAGAAGTGGCTGTGTGTCCTGGACAAACAGCGGCTCACCTTCCCGTAACTCCTTTACAATACAGGCTATTTCTTCAGGCTTTTCATCATCTTTCTGAAAATCAAACAGCAAGATGTTGTGTTCTTTCCCATTAGCTTCAACTTTGTAAAATGTTCTCTTATTCTCGGTTATTACCTCTTTTACGGGTAGAAGGTAAGATACCCCTAATTTATACACCATATTAATCCGTTAATTATCAGTTATTATTACTAAGTGATTAAAAGTTTGTCGGTATAATCAATGAATTGATATACCGACAAACTTCAATTGTCCAAGAGATATCTCATTTCAAAACTTCGAGTGCTTTAATTGCAACTCCTGCTAAAAATGAGACGATAGCTACTGCTGCAGCATTTTTACCCATGTTATTTTTAAAGTCTCTAAAATTTCCAAAATTATTTCCGTTCATTCTTTCACGTCTATTATTGTGAAATCTTCTTCCGTTCTTACTCATCTTTTTTCTTATCTTAATTGTTAAAAAATTAAAGTTTCTCTGTTAATATTTAGCTTTATTTTAGCTTGCCAATCTATATATGTTTCTTCGAGATGCGTTCTTCGAATGCCCCGTAAAGTACTGATCTTCTACTTGATACGAATTACACACCTCCCCATATCTAACAAGTTGTTTAACTGATTGCCAATTGGCTGCTTGGGGTGTATTAAACGCTTTCTTTGGACGACCGTCAGCACGATGTCGTGATCTAAAACAAGGCTCCGATACAACATCAGGTTTATGCCCAAATACATATACTACGGTTGCAAGACCTAATAAGGATATGGTTCCTGCAAGTCCCCACAATCCGAATTTTACAATTTTATTAACTTTCATATTTTTACACTTAATATATAATTCTATTTTCTGTTAGCTATGACATTAACCAAACCATTCATCTGCTTTCTTGTTCGCAGCAGCTACTACTTCTGGATCAGAACAGCATGCTAATGTTGTTACCGCAAGAGCTAAAATTCCGCCATCATCAACTAATCCCCCAGGTAGTAAGTCGGGAATTGCATCAATAGGAGAAATAAAATATCCTAGTGCTGCTATAATAGCTGCAATTTGCTGTGGTGTTGCTTTCCCGAGTGCCATCGCATAATATAATTTTAAAGCATTTACGACTATTTCACGCCCTGCTTTTTTTGCACATTTACCTACCTTCTCCCAAAAATCAGGTTCAGTATACGAGCTAGTGTAATCTTTCTTTTCCATATTCTTTTTTATTTATTTGCTGCAAAGATACATGTATTTTTTGAATAACCAAGAAAATATGCAGAATTTGCATAATTTCATAAAATAACCAAGATATAAATATATGGATATATTTTGAATATATGGGATTATTTTTGTATTTTTGCAAGAAAATTATATGGACAAGAATAATCATATTTCTTTAGTTTTATCATCATACAGACAATATCTGGCTTTAACACAAATTCAGTTTGCCAATGATGTTAACTTAAAACTGGGTTATAATAAATCTAATAAGGAGTTTCTTACGCAATCTTCTGTAAATAGAATAGAAAAAGGTAATGCCATTTCAGATAAGAAAACTTATGACTTTTTATTGAAGAAATTTTTCTTTTCTGATCTTGATCAATGTTCTAATTCAGTTCAACTGGCAAGATTTATTGTTGAAGAATTACATATTACAGACATAAATCTAGATGCTCTTTTTGCTTGTAATAAAAAACTCAATTTGTTTTACTACTTATTAACTCCTATAGATTCAAGGTCATTATTTCAGGTAGAAGAGTATTCTTCTAAAATAAGCTTTCTCACTAAACAGATGGAAAAATATCCATCTAAAGTATACATAGAAAATCCTACTTATCCATTTACTAACCTAACTGTTTTTGAAGGTGAGCTTAATAGCTTGTCTTTACTTTTAATATATATAGCCTTTTTTTATCTCTATTCCGATAAAGTAAATACTACAGAATGCAAATATTGCATAAATGACAGTGTTATAAGTGCTTTAAAGAGCGATAAGATAATTAAGGATGAATTGAATAATCTAATTGAAGATATAGATAATTTTGAAGCTCTATCAAAGTCCTTAAAGACTAGGTTAGTAAATAGCATTAATAAGAAAATTGTATTTACGTTTCGTTTATTTAGAAGTCAACTGTTTAAAGATTACTATGAGTATTCTTTGAAATATAATAATTCTAATAAGGATTTGTTCCCTTATGATAATATAGTATTCTTAGATAAACTTCGTAATTTGAGTTGTGAAGGGCAAGAAAATTCTGATGTATTTGATACAAATGAGTTGTTAAGATTGCAATCTATTCTTTCTTTTATCTTTAATGATCCATTACCAATTCTTGCCAATATGTTATTATTTGCTAACAATAAAGAAGATCTTAATTTATAATATCATTATCAATATGACAAAAGAAAATTTTATAAAGGAATTTTCATATATAACGATTCAATAGTTTCATACAATTATAGATAAATATAATTATGATTTCTTTTTATAATATTATCAATGGTTTATATTGTAATGATACTGCGTGTATAATTCATACGTTAAATAAGTATTCATTATGCCATGTTGAAGAAGTTGATGGTATAAATCAGGAAGCAATTCATACTGGCTTTTACTTCTTAACTAGACATGATAAGCTTTGTGAAGTATATTATCTGGTCAATGAGAAAAAACTATGTTTTCAAGGTGTCCTTGATAAAACAAAGGTTTGCACTTGTACATAGAAAATGAATTCTTTGTCAAAAATCTATTTGTACCGATTAAAATGCTAAAACGCTGATAATTAAACATGCCTCGATGTTGCATCGGAAGGGAATGAAAGCTTTGATTTCGTGTACTTTCTGATTTTTCCGTTCAGGTTTT
>ENA-OOXT01000670-OOXT01000670.1-human-gut-metagenome-genome-assembly--contig:-NODE-670-length-24837-cov-6.371076_pt1 | contig 24837 bp, 30 predicted proteins | sample MGYA00241590_ERZ501349 | MGnify/ENA primary metagenome ERZ501349 (study PRJEB25962, sample SAMEA2042838) | human gut metagenome | biome: human gut; feature: human-associated habitat; material: faeces...
AGGAATCCCTGGATTCAGGCATGAATGACCATATTTCCAAGCCGATTAACATGGAGGAATTAATCGATACTATCACTAAATACAGTAAACACGATTAGGAAAACAAAGAAGTTAATTCTGATGAAAAGTTTGCACTGTTCTTGTCGGATGCGAAAGCGCAAGTTTCCTATGATTGTGATACGGGTCGCATCACCACATTTCTTATCAGCACCCAGCACCAGGAGGACACATCTGTTATGGATATTCGCCCGCTAGTGGAAGCTGTCATGGAAACCGCCGGGAAGATCAAGAACGACAATATGTCCGATCAGGATTTCTACAAATTCCAGTTTAGTTTTCTCAGTTTCCGTGAGGATGGCTTGTCTAAGTTGTAAAAAGAGAAGACCTTCATCGAAAGCACCTGCATCTAAGAACATCTGTGATTACATCTCGAACGCATAAGAACAAAGAGACTTAATGTTTCTTTGCTTTTTTTTGTGCTTTATTGAGCACGAATAAGTAAACGTAATTCTTAGTTTCATGAAAACAATCTCAGGTTATTGTGTGAAGATTGATTGAAATTTGTTTTGGCTATAGGTTGATCTATGTATAATCTGGGAGACTATTCTGTCATAAAAAGCTCTTTATTTGAGCTTTAAAAAATACATTTCGAAAAGTAAAAAAATAATTTTTTTCGAATTGTTTGCCAAAAAGTTTGCCAAAACGGGGTAAAATTGCCTTTTTTACAATAAAAAAACTCTCAAATATGCTTTATGTAAAGCATTTTTGAAAGTTTTAAGTTTCAAACTGGCACCATATATATTTGTACGATCGAACTAATTTCAAAAAATTTCAATTTTTAAAAAATAAATACTATGAATAACCGACAGGAAATAGAACGAGTTTCTAGATCTTGTCGGTTTTAATTTTTTGAAAAGATGGCGATGAAAAATGTAGTTGGAGGAAAACAAGTATGAATGCTGATGGAATGATGTATCAAGCAGGATTCGAAAAAGTCGAAAAACATTGTAATGAAGTTGAATTGATGTACCAAAGCATTACTGAAAATGAACTTTGGGCAGTAATTTTCTTCAAATCGTATGGGACTGAAATTATGAACTATTCAGTTTCTCATTTACTTTGGTTTGAAGCTGGTGGAGAGTGGAAAAAAAAGGATGCGATAGTAGATATGGACCTGCATAAAGCAATTCATCAGGTATTGCTAGAAAATGGTTGGCTATAGAAAAGGAGAAAGGCATATGGATTATTTTAAATTTGATGGAGCTGAGATTGAAGTGGTATCGGCTGTCAATAGATATGGAACACTTCCAATTCGGTATTATGACGATTTGAATCTGTCACCTAAAGCATGGGGGATTTTAGGAAAAATATTCCTTTTAAAATCACGCAATGAGAATTGGAAAATTTCAGTGAATGGATTAGCCACTCAAATAAAAGGTGGACGTGATTTGGTGAAATCGACAGTCAAGGAATTAAAAGATAATGGCTACTTACATATTATGCAAGGAAGAAATGAAAATGGAAGTTTTGGAACAACGAAATGGTATATTTTTGAATCTCCAGATGATAATCCATTCTTTCTAAAAGCAGATGATATGCCAGAGTCGGAAAACCCAACTACGGTCGAAAATACCGTAGGCGGAAAATCCGCACACGGTGAAAAAACACCGCAGGCGGAAAATCCGCACACGGGAAAATCCGCAACCGCAGGCGGAAAATCCACACACGGTCAAAACCCTTTAAATAAACCGCAGGCGGAAAAACCGCACACGGAAAATCCACCACAAACTAAGATAGAAAGAAAGATAGAAAGATATAAAAAAGAAAATCTATCTAAAGAAAAAGAAAACAGCAGTGCAAGTTCTGTGATTGGTAAAATTCAAAGTCAGATTGGGTTTGAATTTCTACTTAAAGAACATCCAGAGGATGAACAGCTATTAAGATTGATCAGCAGAGTCATTGCGGAAAAGCTGTTGTCTGAGGATGCATCAATTACATCTAAGAATTTCAAATATAGTTCGGATGAGGTGCATGAATGTTTTGAAACGATGGACTACAATCACATCGAATATTTGTTGGAGTGTTTGAAAAAAAATCCAAAGAAAGAAATTAGAAATATGAAACAGTATCTTTTAGTTACATTGATGAATGTTCAAGCAAATTATGAGGGAGCAAAACTAAACAAGAACAAATCAGATGAAGAAGAAATGGCCGAAGAAAAACAGGAAGAAGAAAAAGTAAATGTTGCAAATGATGTAGTGACATCATCTGTTTCAGAAATACTGAAACACCAAGGTCAACAAAATGAAATGACCCACAGTGATTCTGATGAAGTGGATGATATTTTGAATCAAAGCTTTTCAAAGGATGATTTTATGAATTTATTTGGAACTGGCTCGTATAACAGCGAAGCTGCATTATCACGATCTGCATTTTGGGAAATGTACAAAAAGCCAGATGACAGTCGCTCCATAGCCGACCTGAACAATGGCGAATTGGCTGAGCTAACCATGCTTATGCAGGATCAGCAATTAGTAGAGAAATTAAAAGCCAAAGCATAATTTGCAAATTTATAGAAGGAGATGAGGAATGTGTGCAAAGGAAGGGGTGTATGGACTGAAATCAAAGATTTTATTGAATTTGATCTTAGAGGGAAGTTCAGAGGTGGTGAATATATCATCAAAGTTACAACTTCTGAAGGGATAACGTTTGATAATCGTGAGTTTTTCATGAACAAAAACAATATTTCACCACTCTGGAAATTCTCAGGCTTGCAACTAGATTTGAGTAATCAGGATGATTTTTTAACTGATTCCATTCAAGTATCTAGTTCAATCGTTTCCGTAAGTTCGGATTCAAGAGAAGATTATCAACACAAAATGATTCATCGAATTTCTAAAAATGAAGAAGTAATCGTTGCTCTACAACAGGCATTTCGTGTGATAAACAAAATGTTACCAAACGAAGCTAGAGTTCTGATTGGGCATGGTATATTAGGGCTTTCATATAAAAGCATGACATCAGATGGAAAAATGACAGAACGATATATGCAACGATTATATGTCCAGGCACTTAAGAATTTTGCGATGGGACTTGGCTTACTTGTGGATTAGATTAAATGTGTGAAATGAAAGGATGATAGGTATGTTGAAGATTAACTACGAACAGACTAAAGTACTTACTAAAAAGCATTTGGATACTCTTACGAAGTATATCAAAGCGGGGTATTACCAAATCAAAAAAGTTCCTCTATATGAGATTGACGAGGATACAGATTTTATGGATTTGTTGACAATCAATTGCTCAACACCATATGACGATGTTCTAAAACATGATCTCGAAATTTTATCGAGAATGGATGTTTTATCAAAGCAGATACTGTACTGCGTACATTTACTTTGTTTAAAACGAAGAAATCTACAGTCAGGATGTGCTTATTCTTTTGGCAAACCTTACGAAGATTATAAACGTGCTTTATTAGGCTATGGTTTATCAATGGAAAGCCTAATTGCATATGCAGATTAGAAAAACAGGGGGAAATTAAAATGAACAAAACTGCAAAAATTATTAACATTTCAAATGTATCAGGAGGTGTTGGAAAATCTACGACAGCCATTGAATTGGCCACTTACTTTGGTATGCAGGGCAAAAAAGTATTGATTGTGGATGCCGATATGCAAGCCAGTGCGACTGACTGTATCGGTGCAAAAGGACAGCCTTTGACAATCAAGGAATTACAGACAATGGATGAAAAAATCGAAAGTGGAACAAACTTTATCAACGTTTTAGACGAATGCCTAATTGAAAATGTTGCCAGTGACCTATGTGAAGTTTTAGATGATCCAGACATGATTGAAGATGTAATCGTGCCTACTGAACACATGAACGTAAGTTTATTGCCGGCTTCGATTCGATTATGTCAGGCTGATAAGAATTTATCCGATGATAGAACACGTTCTGCGGTTGATCGCCTAGTATGTGCATTTGAAAATGTGCAGGACAGATATGACTACATTCTGATTGATAATTCACCAGCTCAGACTTTAGTAAGTACAAACACCTTACTAGCCAGTGACTTGAATATCATTCCAGTAAAACTTGATAGAAAATCTATTAAGGGAATGATTGTTTCTCTTAAAAATACGATTACGATTGCAAAGAGAAACAAGAAGAATGTTGATTTAAAAGTACTGTTCACGATGGTTTCACCTCGTGGAAAGACAGAAAAAAACTTAATTCCATGGTTTAGAAAACACATGGATGACATGATATTTCAAACGATTATTCCGTATCAGAAAAAGCCAACACAGGATGCCAGTATGATGAACAGACAAGTTGTGTTGACAAATACAAATGTAGGTAATGCCTATAAATCACTAGGTGAAGAAATTATCGCATTACTGGAGAACAAGGACTAATTAGGGGGGCAGAAAATCATGGCAAGTTTTGAAGATTTAATGATTGGATTCAACGACAATGGATATAACACAGTGGATAGTTTTGTAGACCGTACAAAGGAATTACCGACAAAAAATGTTTCGATCTATGAGATTGATTTCAACCCATTGAATGATGCAAATGATTCAGAAGAAGATAAAATCGAAAATGCTGAGAAAATTCACGAACAAGGTATGGTGTATACACCACTACATGTCTATCGCAATAAATCACATCGTCATGGCAGTGACAGGAAATATATGCTTCTTGGCGGGCACTTCCGCCTAGATGCATTGTTAAGAAATGCAGAATTGTATCCAGATGCTCAGAAAATGGTGCCTGTAATTGTTTTGCCTACACCAGAAAATGAAACAAAAGAATTAGAAATGATTCTTTTGTTGAATGAAGTTAGACCATTGCAGGAAGAAGATTTCAAACGAAAAGTTGAACTGTATTTGAAAGTTTGGAATGGAAAAGCGGAAGCAGGCGAAAAGCCTAAAGGTATACAAAAACGAAAATGGATTGCTCAGCGTTTAGGAAATCGAATCGGTGAAAAAAAGGTTGAGAAATTCATCCATGAGATTGAAGGGTATGAACGTGTACGTAAAGATCATGACGAAATTGAGCAGGATGAAATCGAACAATTGGTCATTGATGCCAATATGACTGAGCCAGTCATAGAAGATACCGAATCGAGTGCTGAGAAGGAAAATCGCAAACGTATTGTTAAAAACTTAAAAGAAACAATGGGTCGTTCTGTAAAGATTGAAAAAGGATGGTTATGTTTCCAGTTTTCAGATAAATCTAAAAAGACAGATGATTTTTACAGCATTCTAAATATCCTTGGATTTGATGATAATGGAGAAATGAAATGAGAATAAACCAAGATTTTATAATGGTTGTCATGGCAGGAGCAGGACTACTTTTAGTCCTTGCTCTATGCATGGTTGCACTATACAAATGGATATCATTTCTTGGCGGAAAAATGACTGGATATGGTATGCACATACATCAGATGTTAAAAACAGATGAGTCAGATGATGAAAATGAAAATAAGGGAGATTGATTATGGCCAGGTTCAAAGAAGTGGAATTAAAAAGGCACGGCTGTGTAAGTCTTGTATCTAGAATGTATCCTGATGATACATTGTTTGACTATGTAGTATACGTAAATGCAAATGGCGAAATTCATTCCTATGGTTTTGGGGATTCTTATGATGTTGCACTTAAAATCTTTGAGGAACAGGTTTCCAATTTAGGCTAAGGCAGTTTGCCTTAAAAAAAGATCAGGTAATGATTATGGAAAAGAAAGATGAAGAAGTACGTCACGAAAAAATGAACAAATGTCAATCTAGAAAAAAGGAGAAAAGCAAATGGAAACTAAGCAGGAATTGATTAACAAATACAAGAAATTAGAAAAAGAGTTTACTGAGTATAGCAGGATAGCAGGCAATGCAGATTGTGCGTACAGAGATTTATATAATAAGCTCTACGATGAAAGTGATTATGACGAGATACGTGATACATGTGATTTTAGCTTCCCACTGGATGATGATGAATTAGATGATTTAAAAGACAAAGCCGAAACTTATGAAGAATTTAGCATGGATGCATTATGGAAAATGAAAAAATTGGAAAAGGCATATAAAGAACTTACTGGTAGAGATATTAAAGAAGATTTAGAAAAAATGAACAAATGTTAAAAAATGGAGTAACAAATGATTGAAGAAAGAATTTTTACTCGATTTAAAATATATGAAAGGAGAAAATTGAAATGAGATCCTTAGAACTAAAAACATTACAAATAAAGGATGACATACCTTTGTATGTAACGCTAGATAGTTTAACTACTTATGTAGTAAATGAAAATAGAGATTTAAAAAGATATAAATTTGTTACTAGAAATGCCGACAGCTGTGTATATACACCAGTTTATATGTTAAAACTCTATCCTTCATCTAGTAAAGAAAAGATTGTTACATTACTGGAATACTTTTTTAAAGTATGTGATGTTGGTGCAAGTCCACAATGTATGTGGAAAACAGATGACTGTGATTATATGAGTTTATTGTTGCCATATACGAGATACGATCAGATTAAATTTGATCTTGTACGGAAAAAAATATTGGAGCAATTTCCGAAATTGCTTATGCCAGAAAATTGTCTTGAAAAGCTTCCAGACTATGGAAAAATGGAGGATTATATTGCTTCAATTGAAATTGCATATCCTGCGACTTGGACAGTAGAGTATGAAATGATAGATTCTTGAAAATAAAAAACATGGCAGTGCTGCCACGTAGGAAGGGGATAGGATGAAATCATTAGAATTGAAAGATTGTGAAACAGAATTTAATCTTATCAGATTGCATAGCAGGAATGGTGTTTCTCTTCTAGCAAAAACTCTTAAAGATAACACTTTGGTCGAATATTTGGTTGAAGAAAATTCAAATAATGGAAAACGTGTGTATGGTGTAGGGGATGATTTGCATGTAGCATTTATAACTTTTCTTTCTTTTATTGAGATAGATAATTAAAGAGGAAAGTTTATGACAGAAGATAGAGCAGTAGAATTGATTAACGAGTGGTTAAATCTTGCAAAGGAAGTTGGAGACATGAACTTAAATCGTATGGAATATGACGAAGAAAGATACAACTATGCAATGGATCGAATGAATGTCATTCGACAAGAAATCAATGAATATCGTGGACAATTGTTTTCAGAAGATGAATTCGATGAAGAAGAGGTTGAGGATCTAGATTTTGAAAGCGAACAAATGATGATGGACCGAGACTGTAATTAGTGTAAGTATTGTGGAGTTCCAAAAATTGAACAACCTTGCCAAGATTGTAATAATAATCATTTTTATCAGTTCTTGGGTGTAGAAGGAGACGAAGATTGTTTTGAAGAAGCAAAGGACATAAATAGCAAGATTATTGATTCTTGAAAATAAAAAAAGATGGCAGTACTGCCACGTAGGAAGGTGATCGGATGAAAAATGAATATACTGTTCATATAGTCATAAAAAAATATCTATTTGTTTATTTAATTAAAGCTTGGACAATTGATAAAAACAATACGTTAATATTACATTTTAAAAAATACTGTATGAAACATCAAATTGATAAAGTTGAAAAGAATATATGCAACCCTAATTTCAATAGAAACAATGAAATAACAGGTTCATGTCAAGGCAGTTTAGTGTTAATTAAAGGAACTGTATATTTAAATATAGGAGTACTTTTAAAAAATATCCATTCAGTTCCGATTGAATGTATTGGAATATCTGGAAAAGGAAAAGCAAGAAAAATCTACAAAGTTATAAAAGATTGAATGATATAAGAATCTTTTTACATTTTTTAAATTCAAAAATCATGGATAATAAATTATTACAATCATTAAAGTAGTTTATTAAATTATAAAACAAGTAAACGCAAAAGTTGAATTTGTTGATAAACATTTCTTCTGTAAGAGAAGAAAGATGAATAACATTGACTGGATAGTCTTTAATATCTTGTTTATTTATGAAATAGAAGCGGTGATTACCATCTATGATTTTATATGGTTTTGGTTTTTGAACTGATTCTACGACTGCTAAAGGAAAACCATTTAGACAAGTTGAGTCATATTCATCAATATTGTCAGGAATTTCGTTTTCATCAAGAGATTGTAGTAATTGACATATTTCTACTTTATGAAATTTTTGATGTGATTTTTTTATGTATTCAATATCAAAGCAAGAATAAATTTGAATGTTCCCAAAAATTATAGGATAAGAAAATGTTTCATATTTTATTCTAGGATCGGTTAAATCTTTAAGCCATTTATCTATTTCATTAGAAATATCATTGGAATTATATTTGTAAAATATTGATCGCCACATTTGAAAATAACGTGAAATCATAATTTTATAGATTTTATTATTATTTTTGTTAATTAATGTATTCTCCATACAATTTAAAATAATTTGAATTGTCTGGTTGTTTGTTGTATATAATGAATCAAAAAAATTGTTTTTTGTTTGATTATAATCATAAAGCATAAATATATGGCACCTCCGTTACCATATATTTTACCACATTAATTAAGGCAAATTGCCTTAAAGAAAGAAGGTCGAAAAATGCACACTTTAAATAAATTATCTGCCTGTATACTTACAGGTACATTGATTCTTTCTGGAATGACATCCACTGTCAAAGCGGATGAAAACAGAATTAATACAGATCACAACACGTATTACATCGGTAATGTCGAATATAACGAAGATGGAACGATTGTGGATGCAAGCCATGTATGTAATATGCAGGTTGAAACTCCACCTACTACAGATGGTAATGATACGGAAGTAACTCCTGATCCAAAACCATCTGAACCAACAGAACCAGTGACTCCAGCTCCAACACCAGAGCCACAGCCACCTAAAGAGGATGGTGGTACAACAAATAAACCAGAAACATCCAATCCTGATAACAACAATCAAACGGAAGGTGTGCAAAAGCCTGATAAACCCGAAACATCAACAGGATCAATCACAATTATTCCTGATGAGAATGAAGGAAACGAAAAAGTTGACATTTCAACTAATCAAACTGTGTCAACAGGATATATCAGTTCCGTTAAAAACGCACTGAAATATGAATCGTTGCTGACAAAGGACTGGAGTAAATTTATTTTGGTGGGCAATCCATTTGCAATGCCACAGTGTACGTATTATGCATGGTCTAGATTTTATCAGGTGTATGGTTTTTCAAGCGGTGCATTTGGAAACGGAAAAGATAACGCCAGAGAGATAGTTGCTGTTCATGGAGATAAATTTAGCTTGAGCAGTACACCAAGCGGAGGTGCTGTATTCTCAGCTCAGGCGAACACTCTATATCCGCAGTATGGTCATGTAGGCTTCGTTGAAGCGTTTGACGGAACAAATCTATGGATTAGCGAAGGGAATTACACACTAAGTAACGGAGATTATGGATATATCCATATTTACCGTACTACTTTGCAGGCATTTAAAGCTATGTATCCTGATGTAGTATTTGCAGTACCAAATGGTTCTGTGTTAAAAAACTCATTACTATCAGATTTAAGCTTATATTCTATGGACAGTGGATTGAATGTAACAAATATCAGTGCCGATGATTCAAAAATGAATGTGAAAAAGTTGAAATACAAAAATACAAAAAGAAAAAACACCATCTATTATGAAAATGGTGAGAAGATACAGCAGTATAAATTCAAATCGGCAGATGAGAAAGTAGTTTCTGAGGTGTAGAGTGATAGATGCAATTTATTTTTTGTATAGTGCATTTGCGTGTTTAGTTGTATTTGAAATATTATGCTTAATATGTGATGAGACGTTGATGACTGTTAAAGCTTTTATATTACTTTTATGTATGATTTTTGTGTTATGTTTTGCTATCACTCTTCCTTTTTGCTTTTGATATAATCGACTATTACACGTGAATATTTCTTTATAAATATGAGAAACCTTTTGAATAAAAGAAAATGTGGCAGTGCTGCCACTTAGGAAGGTGATGAGATGAAAGAAAAAAAATCTTGGATTGATTTATTAGATGAGAAAGAAAAAGGGTATTTAAAATGGTTGCTAATATTAACTTGTGTTGGAAGTGCAACAATAATAATTCTAAATTATCTCTTTGATATTAATATCCATATCCAGAAGTCAATTAAACAAAATATGTGTATTGGTTTGGCTTTACTCGCTTTTTCGATAATTTCATTATTAAATGCATTTAGTAGCAAAAATTGTCGAATTAAAAAATATCCAATTTGGTTCTATTTTTTACCTTTACTAACAATGATCGTTTTTGTAATACTTATTATTGCCAACTAAAAAAAACCAATGCTATATAAAGAAAGAATGTTGTGAATAATTTTTCAACAAGTGTGGTAAGTGTTGCATTCAATTGCTCTGAATGAAACGCTTCATAAACGATGATACTAGTTGATTGATATCCAATAATTGTTTTAAAAATAGTATCTAAATATTTGGTTAGTACTCTTACTTTTTCTATCTTGATAGAAAATAATTTATTCAAAGCAATGCGTAACCATTTAAATGAATGAAATTGTATGTTGTTCATTATGATTCCAAATAAAAAGATGATTAGCATTAAACAATAAAATTCCTGACTAGATTCATGAGATAAATCATTCCCAAATAGATTTTTACAAACACAACAAATAAATTCGAGAAATATTATTGTGATTATGTATTTGATGCCAAATAAGTTAAATTGTAAAGAGAAACTGAAATAAAGTAGAAATAATATGGCTTCGTACAATGGTATATCCTTAATTTTAGCAATGATTTCTGTGAATATTTGATTCATAAAGTACCTCCTAATAAATACAAATTAAATATACCAAATATATGTTCCAAAATGTGACAATTTAAAAATTAAGGCAATTTGCCTTAACAAAGAAAGAGAGTTGATAAAAATGATCGTTTTAAGTTCAAACCTACTGATGAGAAAACAGTTGTTGAGGTGTGATGTGCATGTCTGAAATTTACTTTTTGTATAGTGCAATGGGATGTATAGTACTATTTGGATTTTTATATATCTTTTTTGACGACAGATTTATGAATTTTAAAACTATATTATTAATTGTTGGTTTTATCTCTTTTTTCATAGCAATGTTTATTTTTCTACTTTATTTTTTGCGTATGTTTTAACCTATTCAAATCTGTTTGGATAAAAAATGATGGCAGTGCTGCCATGTAGGAAGGTGATGAGATGAAAAAAAGATTAAGAAAGAAGAAACAAGGATGTTATTTTAAAAAAATTGATGTAGAAATTACTAGTATTGAGTCTTTAGAAAATGATTTCAATTATATCGTTACTTTTAAATGCTATAGACCTAATAAATCTTATGAAGCACATTTATTAAAATTTACTCCTTCTTTTGAATGTTTATATTCAATGCAAAATGATTTAGTAAATAAAACTTTATTAAATGGCTTGATTGATTTTCATCACAAGGATTTATTTTTATATATACCTAAATATCAAATTAAAGCAATCGATTCCAGAATGTGTTTATGTCATTGTGTATCTGGTAAAAATTTTGAAAAAACAGTGTAGAGAAAATAAATTAAGACGCATTGACTAAATAATGAAATGAGGGATTAAATGAAAGATGAATTAAATGCCTACGGAAGAACTATAGGTGAGGAAATAGAAACAAAATATATTGGAAGTGACGAATTAGAAATTCAGAATACTAATACATTACAAAAAGACATAAAATCCTCAAAATTATATGAATATGTAGAGGATATTTACGATAAGCCAACGTCAAGCAAATTTTTAAAACTTACGGCATATATGGCACTTAATATGGTGAAAAGTATTTGTTCTATTGTATTGCCTATGGCAGGTATAGCATTTCTTGTTTTCTTGTGTTCAAAAATGGGTGCTTATTCTCTAGGAAGAATATTAAGTGTGAATATTCCAAATCAAGATATAGTGTCTTTTTCGTTGAGTATCACAGGCTTTTTAATGTTTATTCTTTTAGGTGGCTTTAGTGTTGTAATCGTTGCGGTTGATGATTTAAATATGCCTATAATTTTTAAAGTGGTTGTTTCAGTAATTGTGTTGGCTTTAGGAATACAGTTAATGTTTGCTTTCATGGCTGCAAATGATTTTGTTTCTATCTTCTTTCCGCTTTTTAAATTTTCGTTTGTATTATGTTTTTTGTTTTCAGTGCTAGAATTAATTACAGCATTTTACTTTGTTAAAAAGAAAGAAATAATACACTTTTGAATTTGTAAAACAAAAAATGGCAGTGCTGCCACGTAGAAAGGTAATGAGATGAAGGGTGAAGAAAAAGACGGAGTAGATTTTGTTCTATTATTTATTGAGATTGTCGCTAATATAGTTGTGATATTACTGCTATATTTATTTTTTAGAATACTTACTTTTAAATATTTGCATATGACGGAAAAATGGTGCGCGTGTAGCGCACCATCGGTGTATCTGTAGCGGTCAATCGGTGTATCAAATTTTTTAATTTCTTAGGGATTCACCTTTGAATTCTAATCGATATGCTTTACATAGAACTCGATCTAAACACGCGTCAGCGTATGTACAATCTTTAAATAAATCGTACCATTCTTTTACTGGGATTTGTGAAACCAACACTGTCGATTTTCTTCTTTCTCTTGAATCGAGAATTTCAAATAGATGTCTACATTTTTCAACATCTAGATTCATAAGTCCAAAATCATCTATAATCAGTAGGTCTACTTGTGCTATATTTTCCATAATACCTAAAAATTTAAGTGAATCATCCACTTGTTCATGAGCACTAAGTTCCAATAAGAGTTTGGAAGCAGAATAATATCTTACTTCTTTGAATTGTTTTAAAGCTGCAACAGCTAAGGCATTCACGTAATATGTTTTTCCTGTTCCTGTCATTCCTGTAACTACAAGATTTCTTCCTTCATCTATCCATGTACAAGTATTCAGCTTTTCGATTGTTGGTATATCCAATTGTCTATCCGGATCATAGAGTTTTTCATCAAATGTTGCTCCAGGTATTTTCAGTTTAGCTTTTTTCAAATAACGCTCAAATTTCTTGTTGTATCTTAGATTCCATTCGGCTGTGACCAACTTTTCAAAACGATCCTGAAAAGATTCTAAATCGCTGTTTGGATTTTCTAATTGAAGGCGAAGTTCTTCTGCCATGCCGGAAAATTTCATGGATTTTAATTTCTCATATAGATCCATATAGATTGTTTGTTCTTCTTTGATTTCTGTTTTATTCATAATGTGATTTACCCCTAATATTCTTATGTTCTGGAAGAGTTTCCGAACGGTTTGTTTTCTTTTCATTGATTAATTTAGTAAGCATCTTTTTAAAATCTGTATAGCTATAGATATGAGATTCCAGACAGATTTTGGCAGCTACGTCTGAAAATGCTTTTGGATTATTTTTACACATATGAAGGATTCCATTACAGCTCTTATAAGATTGTTCTTCATAGCGGAATGTGCCAATAACCTTACAAATAAATTCGTAAACATTTGGGCCATAACTCTTTGCCCAACTTTTGTATGATTCTGCATTCATTTTATTTTCCAGATAATAATAACGATGACTTTCAGGCATATGTTCTTCCTTCGTTATATATTTTGGATATGGTTTATAAGCACGCTTATGAGTGCAGATCAGATGGTTCATAGAATCACAGATAATAATATCGAAATATGAAGCTTTTAATGTAACTTCCTGTTTATAATAAGTATGGGGAACAGAATAGTAATGGTTATCATATTCAACATGATAATTATTAGGAACTGTTTTGATTACATATGTATATGGCTTTAAAGATTCATGTGGTAGTGGCTTTAAAGCAGGCTTGTCATATTTATCAAACAATTCTTTTCTGTTTCCTTTTCCTTTAGAAAATTCTCGATTGTTCAACTCATCTGTGATTATAGATATTTCAGTATTCAATTCTGAGAAGCTAGAAAAACGACGTCCTTTTAATTTTTCCAAAAGATGTGTTTCTATCCATTTGACATTGTTTTCAACCGTAGACTTTGCGCGCGGCTTTAATGGTGGAGCTGGAACGATCACAGTATTGTAGTAATCCTGCAAGTCTTCATAGACCTTGTTTAAAATCAATACATCTTTTGTGTTTTTAATAGAAGCAGCCTTTGTATTGTCAGGCTTTAGAATTTTAGGAACACCTCCATAAAAGTTTAAAGCTTCTATCGTACCCTGAAGAAAGTTTGGTGTCTGCTCATTTGGAAAAGCCATGATGAAGCAGCAACTGCTCACACCTAAGGTTGTTGTAAAAAAATGAGCTGTCTGAAGTTCACCAGGCACATCAGTATATACAAGATCCAAAGTGTCCCCAGCCCAGTCTATATACATAATTTCACCAGGAACTCTGTTGATTGCCATTCTAAGATTGTTTTCCAAATGATTCTCATCAAGCCATTGTTTAAAGTAATGTTTAAATTGCGTGTATTGATAACCATCTGGATATAATTTCTTATAGTCAATCCAAATAAAATACAAATTTGCCCTGGAATTTTTATCTGTAAGCTTTTTATAGACTTTCTCAAAATCCGGTAACGGAGCTTCCTTTCTAGGATGTGCGTTTGGATAGAACATTTGTTCAACCATTTTTGGTGTCATAGAATGAAGTTGCTTAAGAGTTACATCCATTGTCTTAAACTTTTTCTTGATGTCAGTGATAGTACTATTACCAATCGAATATCTTGTACGAATGTCGTTATAAGAGAAACCATCTTCTAACATTTCAAGAACACCAATAATTGTAGTGCTTTTCTGCATACAAAAAGACCTCCTTTCACTACAGTCAAACTATAGCATTAAGGAGGTCCTATTACACCGGTAGTACGTCATGTTGCACCGCTTCAAGCGTTATTCAAAACCGGTATGACCGCTAGAGGCGCACCGAATTAGCCGTCAATTGCACGTCTCATGTTTTGGGATGAATCTTTTTTTGTGTGCTGGAAGAAAAAAGAAATGAAATTAAACAAAAAGAATATGGTGGTTATCCGTTTTATGTTGTTCTCACTGTTCTTTTGAGCTGGAAATTTAATCTTTCCACCATTCATAGGACAAAATGCAGGGGAACATACGTTTACTGCGATGGCTGGTTTTTTATTAACAGCGGTTGTATTGCCAGTGTTTGGTGATGGAGGTGCAATTCTTTTGGCAGCAATCTTTACATTAGCTTGCTTAACAACCTGTGTTGGTTTAATTAATTCCATTTCTCAATTCTTTTCTATCTTATTTAAGAACTTTGTAGAAATCTACCTAGAGTCAATGGAACATCGTATTAAAGAAAATACGTTGATGACCAAACAAAATATCTTTTATCATCATATCGTTCCCTATCTTAGTGAAATGAAACTAGATGAAATTACTCCAAAAGATATTATCCATTGGCAAGATCAAGTCATGAAAGATAACAACTATAAACAGACGTATCTTAAAACGATCCATAATCAACTCAGTGCACTATTTAATTATGCTGTTAGATTTTATGGATTAAAAAGCAATCCTGCTAGACTTGCCGGTAACATGGGTAAAGAAGAAGTTGGTGAAATGAAGTTCTGGACTAAGGAAGAATCTCTTACTTTCTCTAGAGCAATGATGAATAAAGAAGAAAGTTATCATGCATTTGAAATCTTGTATTGGTGTGGCATACGTCTTGGTGAACTGCTTGCCTTAACAGCTGAAGATTTTGATTTTGAAAAGAAAACTTTAAGAATCAACAAATCATATCAGCGTATTAAAGGCAAAGACGTTATCACAACACCTAAAACCAGAAAAAGTAATCGTGTATTAACACTTCCTGATTTTCTAGCCGAAGAAATGCAAGATTATATCTCTAGACTCCCCTGGTACTTAAAAGTTGATGATCGTATCTTTACAATCACTAAATCTGGTCTTCATCATGAAATGGATCGAGGATGCAGAGAAACCGGTGTTAAAAGAATACGTGTCCATGATTTAAGACATTCCCACGTATCTATGCTGATTGAAATGGGATTTAGTGCTGTAGATATCGCAAATCGTGTTGGACATGAAAGTGTTAAAGTAACCTATCGATACGCACATATGTTTCCTAATAAATATCTAATGATTGCTAAAAAATTAAACATTTCAAGAAATGGTGAAAAAGATGAGCAAGAAAAATCTAGATCAGAAAGGACATTTGAGAAATAAAATTATTTCTTTCAGAATGTCAAAAGAGGAAGCAGAACCATTAGATAGAAGAGTACTGATGTCCGGACTTACAAAACAAGATTTTATAGTCAATTCATTACTCGGAAAAGAGATAGCCGTATATGGCAATCCATATGTATTCAGAAGCCTACAAGACGAACTTATTCGGTTCATTAACTTGTATGGAACTAAAATTGATAACGATGCAGACGATGAAATGATTACTTTGGCCCTCAAAATCATCTTGGCAATGCGAAAAAAGGGTAAAACAGAAGTATTTATTGGTTAAGCAAATCCTCATGAAAGCCTTATTTTAAAAGCTTTTTTATGTTTTTGTCCAACCTCTAAGCACCTCCAAACCGTTTAGTCAAATTTCAGTGATTTCAGTCCAAAAATCGGTCAATTTTACCTGTTTTTCACTGAAAAGTACGATTTTGGACCCATCTGAACGCCTTTAGTTAAGGCACCAAATACAAAATACGTTTTCAAAATGTTTTCAGCACCACTTGAGATATTAAAAAAAGCCCTTGAACAAAGGACTTTTTCAACTTTTGATATTATTCGAACTAGGAAAAGAAAGTTATAACGTAAACTTTATTGTTTACTATATATACGCAAATTACAGTATTTATTTACAATTAACATGTATTACATATCTTAATTATTTTTATTGGTATCATTTTGGTAGCAGCTAGATACCTGGGAATGAATTTAAATATAGTTTAAATCACTTCACACGTATTCTCTTTTAAAAGCTACTATTTAAGTACTCTTCCACATCCATAGATACAATCTTTTTGTTTTCAAATAATAAGACTTTATCATATAAAGAAACTGTTTCTTTTGTTACTTTATGTTCTATAGACAATACTGTAATATCTGGATTGGATAAAATGAATTGATGTATTCGATCTGAATTTGCTTTATCGATTGCAGAAAAAGCCTCATCCAAGAAAAGCCATTTTTTATTTCTGTACATTGCTCTTGCCAAACAAATACGTTGCTTCTCTCCACCACTTAAATTCAAATGTTCAAAATCAAGATTGTCTCTTTCCTTATCAAATATTGATTCTAAATTAAATATAGTTACTAAATCTTTCAAGGAATATTTACTCATTTTCCTTCCTAAAGTAATATTTTGTTCAAAGGAAAACGGTAATAAGTCATTGTTTTGATTCACATAAGAAAACTTTTCGGCATATGTGCTAAATTGAACATCCTTCAAACCCTTATCGTTCACATAAATGCCATCTGCTTTCTTCTGCTTTGTTAAAATGTCTAAAAACGTACTCTTACCATCACCACTTTTACCAATGACTAAATACTTTTTCCCATGATCAATCACCAAATTATTTAAATCCAATATTTGACGAACACCATAAGAATAACTTAAATGCTTAATCTTAATGTCATGAATTTGTTCATCAAAAATAATGGGTTCATTTTCTTCATAGCACATTGAATTATCCAACAGTTTTTGTAGAACTGGCTTAGAAGATTGAATCATGTTTCGAAGATTTGCATAATTAACGATTGGCATGATCACCATATTACTAGCTTGTGCAATTCCTAATAATTGTCCAACTGTTAATCGATTATAATGTATTAACACAATTCCAAAGAGCAATGTCAAAAAAAACATGGCTTGAGAAATAAAAGAATTTATCGAAGTAAGTATTTTTATAAATCCATTATTTTTTAGAGTATTTTGTTCTAAATTCTTATTCTCAATGTCCAGACCGTCACAAAATACTTTTTCCAAATTTAAAATCTTTATATCTCTAAAACAACGACACAGATTTTTAATAGAACAAAGCCATTGCTTCATTGAATCCAAATAATTCATTTGATTCTTCTTTAAACTGTTTTTAAAAATACTATTTATTAAAATTGTTATAAAAGCACAAAAGAGCAGAAATATTAATATTTCTACACTTAGATTTGCGATATATAGACTTCCCAATATCAATGAAATGGTTAATGAGAACACATTTAATTTTGAAGAAACATAATTATCAATTACCACATTCACTTCATTATTAAATTCATTCAATATCTCACTGCTATCCTTTTTTTGAAACGATTCTATATTTCTGGAAGCATACGATTGATACAAATTTTGATTAAGACTATAACGTATTTTATTCTTCAACACCTCTACTACATATTGTTGTAAAGTGGAAACAATTAAATAGACACCTAAAAATATCAATACGATCACTATAAGGCTTGAAATTGAATCCAGAAGATGATCATCAAATATATAGCTCATCAAGATTGATTTCAATAGATCCACTACTGAATATGAAACAATGAGAATAAGCGAAATAAAATATAATACTTTATGATTCTGAACAAGTTTAAACATAAATAACCCCTTTTCCTTAGGGTTATTATTTTTCAAGACCAAAAAAAAGGCAAGAAACTGTCATTGAGAAATAAATGGATTTCTTGTCTATATTAAGTTCAATTTATCGTGTGATCTTGCACAAAACTAATATTAAATAAAATTATTTGCGACACAAATATCTTTATATTTATGCAAGTATTCACAATTTTTTATGAATAAGAATTTAAATAAAGAAGAATCATTTTTTAATTCTTTTAATCGATTCTGATAGCCTACATTCAATTGATAATCCTCATTTAGCATCATAGAGAAAACATCAATATACTTAGAATCATCTAATTCTTTGATTAATTTTTTCGCATCTCCAACATTTTCTTTTAGAATCTCATATACAAATAAAACTTCTTTATATTTGACTGCAAAAAAGTCATCCGTACATGATTTTAATCCTTTATTTAAATATTGATTTCCCTTTTCCATACAATCCTTATGCTGTATCATAGTTGCTCCTAGATTAAAAAAAGCCAACATTTTATATTGTGAGTCATACTGAGCCGCACTTGTATAATATTTTTCAGCTTGATTTAAATCTATATCAAGACAAAGCCATCCTAATGAACAAAGGATTTCCGCAATCAATTTTTTATTACCTAATTCCACCGCATAATTTAAACATGTTTTATACAGATCGTATGCCGCAAAAGTATTTTTTTGGTACGCATATAGATTGGCTTTGGCCTTCAACCTTCGTATAAATATCCATTCCTCATTATCAGATAGTTCCATATTTCCAGAAGATAATCTAAACAAATTAAAATATTCTCTTTGCGAATCATCCATGTATGAATAATACGCTTCCACTTCAGCGAGTGATATATTGATTTGAGAATTCATTTCAGAAGCAAACAGTAAAAACAATTGATATTGAACAAATAAACAGGATGACACAACCTCATCTTTATATTCCAACAATTCATCCATTACCTTAAATATTTTTGAATCCGATGACATATAGTATTTAAAGAAAAGATCCAACATCTGTTTAATTTTTTCTTCTTTAATTGTATCCATCGTAGAAATCCCTAATTTTTTAAACAACAAATTGTATATATCATCATTTGCGACCAAGATATTATTTTCAATTTTAGAAAGATATGAAGGAGAACAAACCCCATGTGATAAAGCTTCTAATGATATGTCTAACTCTTTTCGTTGTTTCTTAATCAATAATCCTCTGTAATCATTCATGCACTGCCCACCTACTAATTCCAAAAAGTAATTCATTATTTGTTCCTAATTATATCACGAATTGAACCCCATCACTGAATGTTGAAAGAGGTTCTAAATACGTCCCTTATTTTTTAGGCTATAGAAGTACTCTTTATTTTTCATAAGTTCTTCAAATGATCCCTGTTCAACAATCCGTCCTTGTTTAAATACAAGAATACAATCAAACTTCTTTAGTGTTTCGTCAAAATATTTATGTGTTACATATAATACAGTTTCTTCTTTTAAATCCAATATTCGATTTTCAATTTCGATGGCCGTCTGTGCATCTAGACTTGCTGTTATTTCATCACACAAAAGTACCTCTTTTAAATGTGCAATTGTACGCGCAATCCCTATTCGTTGAACTTGCCCACCAGAAAGATTACTTCCATCCTCACAAATATTCTGGTCTAATTTAAATTCTGGTAAATCTACAAATTCCATACATTTTAACAGTGTTTCATCTGTTTGTACAAGCTCCATATTCAAGTTATTTCGGATCGTGTCATCAAATATATGACTTTCCTGATGAATCATAGAAACATTCTTAGAATCCAAAACACTCACATTTCCTTTTTGAACTGGATAATATCCTAAAATCAATTTTAAAATTGTAGATTTTCCGGAACCACTCGGACCAACTATCGCATACTTTTTCCCCTTTTCAAATTTGAAAGATAAATCATCAATAATCATCTTACTTTCAGTATAGCCAAAAGATACATGTTCCAAATAGATATTTCCATCATAGTTCGATACAAACTTATTTGCCTGTCCATGAGAATCGATAATATTCAGTAATTTCGAATTCACGTCCGACACCGACTTAAATCCAGCAAGATTGCTTGAAATATCATTTAAATTTGAAATAAAATTATTAGAAACATTTACAATTGGCATCATATATATCATATCTAAATGTCCATATAATATCATCAATCCAATCACCAACATGAAAATCAATTGAAAAGTGGCCGCAATACAATTAGCCCAGTTTCCCGTCAAAGATATTGCCATATTTACATTTCTTTGTTTATATTCCATGTTTTCAATCCATTCTTTTCCTTTATCCATGAACTGTTTTAGAACGCCCAAATCCAATATGATATCGAAATTTTGAAATATCTCCTTTAATTTTGAATTATATATACCTGAATAAGAAGACAATTGGTTCGAATACTTTTTCAATCTTTTTTCCATCATCTTCGGCACCAAAAGTGTTGCTACTGCAATCACAACCATCATGAGTCCTACAAATACATGGATGCGAAGAATATATATTAAAATAATAACAGACACAATGATATCGACAATCATACTTAATATTGGATAAAAGTAATATTCATCTACCATTTTTATATCATTGGTAAATAGAGATAACTGATTTCCTATCTTCTCTTTTTTAAACGTAGAATACGATTGATTCATCAAACTAGAATAGAGATCTTCACCCAAATCTGTTTTTAATTTTTTCCTATAAGTTGACTTCATTATTGAATTAATAGAAGTCGTCATCAGTGTATATACAAGAAATAAAACGCTCGCAAAAAGACATGTACCTGCTTTTTCAAAATGATTATTAAATGCAACATCCGATATTAATTGGATTACATACGCCAAAGACAAAGGTACAACACCCGCAAATAAACTAGTACACAGTGTACCTATAAAATATTTTTTATTTCTCAATATATATCGACACATTCTCATCCATCCTCTTCTTAGTTTAATAGTATATACCTATCACATCCCGTTATCTTTCTTTTTTAACAATTAGCTTCAACAATTGATTCTTCTATACATATATGAAAAATGTTAAAATTAAGTGAATTATGAAGTGAGGAATACTATGCATTATTTAAAGATCAATGATTCTGATAAAAAGAAAATTGGATACCTAATCCATCTATATCGAACTCAACAATTTAAACATCTATCGCAAAATTCTTTTTTGTTAAATGAGTATAATGAGCCAATATGCACTCGACAAACACTTAGTAAAATAGAACAGGGTGTTATTATTAAAAACGATTCTATTTATGAAGAATTACTAAAAAAGGTGAATCTAAAATTCAATACGGATTATTGTATTGAAGAATTCCTGCCAACTTCCATTTTTTCTGATTTATTAAATGCTTGCGATTATTATAATTTAGAAAAGCTTATATCCATCTCTGAATCCTATATAAAACAATTAAATCCATTCAAAGAATACATTTTCTTTCATGAATACTACGAGTGTTTCAAATGGATCTACACCTATTATTCCTCATTTGAACTTCCGACTCTTCAAAGTACTGAATATATTATCTTGCTAAAAAACATTATAAATTCTAACCTCTATGAAGTCATGATGGATCTAGTTTTTAAAAAACGAACAATTAGTGGAATTTATGATTTTTCCTATTTTGATTTTAAAAATTCAAACAGCATGATTAATCGTGGAAACCATATGATGATTTTATATAATCAATCCAAATTGTCTGAAATGCTTGATTATTGTCAAGATTTAGAAGAAGAATATACTAGTAAAAACAATTATATTCGTCTCCTCGATATTTATTCTCTAAAAGGATTTGCCTTTTCAAATACAGAAAAAGAAAAATTTGAAAAATTAGTTTCTCAAATAAATCATACAGTAGAAGCACACAATTCAAACATACCTAAAATTAAAATATCTCAACTTCTAAAGAATATCGGTCTACAAGCCTTTAGAATTGATATGTACGATATAGCCATAAATTATCTTGAACAATATATAGCTATGGATTCACCTTATGCGAATATTGTAGGTATCGATTTATGCATTTCTTATCAAAAGACAAATAAAATCAATCAACTTAAATCCTTTATACAATCCAAAGAGATCTACAAAGGTGATAGCCAATACGAAAATCTTTTGAACTACTTCATTTTGAAATATAAATATCAAACTGACAATGATGAACTATCCTATTTTATAGTGAATAAAGTACCCATTATAATCGATAATACTATGGGGAAATATAAACAATTCTTTTATGAAGAACTAAGTATGCTTGTCGAACAAACCAAGCGTTATAAAGACTTGAAAACATATTTAGATTCAACCAGTGATATGTTACCAATTTGAAAAAGCAGAAATCGAACGAGTGATTATTTATCAAACTAATAATATTAGATATAAAATACACATTCAATTTCTCATCGGGAACATGCTCTCTATATTATTGGTATCATTTTGGTAGCAAAGTAACCTATAAACACATAAAAAGTACCTTATATAAGGCACTTTTATTCATTTTATCTCTACTCGAACTCAATTTTGTGTACTTTTAAATCCATGCAACATATACATTATATGGTTATTTATACAATTATTTCTTGTATTATTTTATATTCCAAATCTTTTACGTATATTTTGTACTCATTTTGGAGTCACTGTGAGTACATATTGAGTACAAACCATTTCATTCTAACAATACATACAATTAAAATATTGTTTCACTCAATTTCTAACATTTGACTCATCAATTGTTTTATTATTTCTAAATTTGTAGAAAACTCAATATGACTCGCATATTTATATTTACGACAATAATTCTTCCATAAATTCTGCAACGTTGAATCTTCACTTATTGAGCATAATATTTCTTCATAATGCTCTAATAAAGAAAGTGTCTCTCTTTTTCTACATGTTTTATCAAATGCCAATGATAAATCATTATACTTTATTTGATCGTTATAACGATCAAATAAAGTCGTTACATCATAAAAATCACGCATACGTGTATTCAACAATCCTCTAGAAAGAATTGTTTGAATTTTTTCTGCAAGTATTGTCTCTAAATTATATGACCAGAGTTGTATTGATTTGTCTTCTAACAACAACGGATATTCATATCTTATTTCTCTAGGTGTAATCACATCACCTGTTGATATATCTATTTTGATTGGCACTATTAAATTTTCTAATTTTGCATCCATGTGAATTCTTATTCCTGGATACTCCATATTGTCCATGATATCAGATACATCATTTAAGATAAATTCAATGTGATCATCAAGAGAAATATCTTTAATTTCATTTACAATCCTTGTGGTTTCTTCTTTGGTTAAATCAAAATTACGTATTGTTGTATCAATATCCATAGTCGATCGCATCGATATACCAATCATAGAAGTAACCAAGATTCCACCCTTAACAATGAAATCGTCTTTATATTTAGAATACGTTATTCTTTCAAGAAAACGCTCCATCATATAAATACGTAACAAAGTTATAGGATCCGATCCATTTTGTTTGGCAACATTTTTAATTCTACCTTTTATTTGTGCTGGAGTTAGATACATTACAATAAAACATCCATATATTGTCTAATTATCTTTTCAATTCGAAATGCTTTTGCATACACCATTAAACGATTAAGATTCTTATCACTTCTTTGTAAATAAGTTTTAATCGCCATATTAAAATCCTGAATTTCGAAATTACGTCTACTTCTCACTAAATCACAAATTGTTCTTTCCAAATCATACATTGGGATTTCATGACCAAATTGATTTGTGATTGTAGTCTTTCCTAAATCTAAAAGTTCCTTTTTCACTGTATAAACCTTATAACCAGAGTTTGTTAAAGCAGAAGGATTATATCCACTATAAATTGTAATACAATGCACAAAAGGTTCTCGATCAACCAGACCATAATAATATAAGGCATCATCGTGAGAAATAACTCCTTTTGGACAACGCTGTGACAAAACATAAGCTTCATCTTCCAACACATCTTTTGAAATATAAATACCTGGACCAACTTTTTCCATACAATTCCTTTTTATAAAATTATAAATAGACTGTCTCGATACATTCACATTCTTTAATTTTTTAACATTCAAAACCTCAATTTTTTTAGAATCCATTACTCCTTCCATACTCTCACCACCTTTTACATTCTTGCTAATATTATACTTTATATTAGTAAGAATGTAAATTGACTTCAATTTATTTAATTATTCATGGTCAAAAGAAAAATTTATTCCCACCTTTAGGTTGCGATAACCTTTACACTAAAT
>ENA-OOXT01000674-OOXT01000674.1-human-gut-metagenome-genome-assembly--contig:-NODE-674-length-24716-cov-2.985767_pt1 | contig 24716 bp, 31 predicted proteins | sample MGYA00241590_ERZ501349 | MGnify/ENA primary metagenome ERZ501349 (study PRJEB25962, sample SAMEA2042838) | human gut metagenome | biome: human gut; feature: human-associated habitat; material: faeces...
GTGAGGTCTCGATAATAATTTTTGTCTTTGCTTAATGCCCTATAGGCGATATTTTAACAAAAGCTATTATACAGTATATTATGCTCACAGTCAAGAAAAGATATACAATTATTCTTATGGTATTTGCGTAGGCTTCCTGCTTTGCCGGGGGCCGTTTTTTAGTTTATAATATTAATTTAATCATCGAAAAATATTGTAAATATAATTGACAATCGAACAAATGTTTGCTATATATAAATTATCGCTACTTTAGTACGTGTGGTGACAGGAGATGAACCCATATGGACTACAAAGCACTTATAATTGAGCTGCTTGATAAAGCGGAAGAGAGACATCTGAAAATAATCTTCTGCTATATTAAAGCCCTTCTTGGACTAGGTTGACGCCTAGTCCTTTTTATATAGTTTCAAAGCCATTTTCTCCAGTAATTCCCATTCCGGCTCATCCAGTGTGGAAAGCATGGAGATAAATCTTTTCTTGAAGGAATCATCGACATTAGCCTGTATTGAACCAATAAAGGAAGCAATCTGCTCATCTCGTGTCATCTCCACGAACATTTCACCTTCGCCTGTCCGCAGCCATTCTTCATTGACGTTCCATTCCCGACATATACTTTTGAACATCTGTTCTGATAGGTTATTCTCACCACGCTCTATCTTGCTGATGGCAGATTTTCCGACTCCAACCTTGGCGCCGAACTCTTCGAGTGTAAGACCGAGTGCCTTCCTGAGCTGGTGTATTCGTTCGTTCATTCGTCAGCCCTCCTTTCCATGTATTTTATTCTAGGATATACCACCAATTTTTAAAAGTCAATAAAAAAGTTTCTTGAAGATACAAAAAAGTGTTGACAAAGTGTCCGCTAGATATTATGATGTATCTACAAGATACAGAAAGGAGCAATTAGCTATGATAAGAGATAAAAAAATAAAACTGTTAATGATGGATGGATGTACAAAATCTGAAGCAGAGAAATTTTTAAAAAAGGGGAGTGTGATATTTGAAGATTTTGAGGAACACATTGAGGACTATCTTGAGGAATGGGACATTGAAGAGGAAGACAAAGAAGAATACAGGAAGATGCTTGTAGATAAGATACCGGCAAAAGATTGGGGTATCGTGGAAGATGACAATAAAACGTATTACATTATGTATGTTTTATAAAAAATACGGAAAGGAGAATTAACATGTCAGAGAAAGAAAAGGAAATCCTTGAAACATTTATGAATGTGCTTCCAAAGCTGACGGAAGTAGAGAGAGAAAAGCTGCTTTCTTTCGGGCAGGGAATGACCTTCATGAAAGATGAGCAGGCGAAGAACACGGCAGCAGGATAAGGAGGAGAACCAAATGAAGAAATACGGATATAAAGAAGTCAGAAAATTATATTCTGATAAATTAAGAAGTCTTTGCATTTCTATGAATTGGTATACCGAAGGCACCTGTGATGAATATGTGAATCTGCTTAATATGTGTGACAAAGAAAACATAACAACAGATGACATTGTTGCAATCGCAACAGATATTATGCAACATTCATCAGACAGAGCGGAAAGACCACTCACAAGTTATGCATTTGAGGTGGCAAGAATTTGTGTGACTTTCATTGAAGAGGATTAAGGAGAACCAATGTGGAATATGAAAAATACATAATAGATAACATCATGTCCATGTCCGGTAAATATACACCGTATCAGATATTTACCGACTGGATAACGTTGTCGGCGATATCAATACAGAACGCTTGCAAGCTGATACATGATAAGACGTACGAACACCGCGAGGAATTGTATTGTAATGTCGCAAAGAAATATAGTGCCGATGAACTGCGGATTTTATCAAATATGACAGGAGCGCTTAGCCTGCTTCTTGGAGATAAGATGTGTGATGTACTCGGAGAAATCTACATGAAGGCTGGGTGTGGTAATAAGAATACCGGACAGTTTTTTACTCCTTACAATTTATCATACCTCACAGCCAGCCTTATATATGGGAATCAGTTCAATCAGTCCGAAGACGAGCAGATTGAAATCAATGAACCGTCAACAGGTGGCGGCGGAATGATGATAGCGATCGCCCAGGTCGCAAAAGAACATGGAATTGATTACCAGAGAAAATTACATGTAATAGCCCAGGATCTGGATTGGAATGGTGTCTATATGACATACATTCAGTTATCGCTGTTGGGCGTACGCGCAATAGTGGTACAGGGAGATACACTCATGGATCCGTATCGAAAAGGGTATGACGAATGCCGGGTATTTAGAACTCCGGCAGAAGAAGGTGTACTGATATGAGAGACGAACTTGAAAAAGAAATAATTATGCTGCTGTTAAGTGCAGGCGTAGATGTCGAGCAGATTAAATCCCGGCTGGTGATACTGCTTGATAATTATGAGGTAAGTAAGCGGTGTACGGAAATATCTGTATGTAATGAAGATGATATAACCCACTATGTCAAATTATTTCTTATAGGAAAGCGTGTTGCAGGACGTACAGACAGAACACTTCATTTCTACAAGCATACACTTATTAATTTTTTTAAGGATGTGCCTAAGTCACCACTTGAAATAACACCGGATGACATCAAGATGTTTCTTGCAACAAAGGAAGTTCGTGATGGAGTTGGAAAGGTATATCAAAAAAACATATCCCGTGTTCTAAGCTCATTCTTCCAGTGGATGCAGAGAGAAGAACATATAACAAAGAATCCTATGAACAAAGTAGATGAGATTAAAACACCTAAAGTGCGAAAAGAAGCTTTTACAGAGCTGCAAGTCGAACAGATAAGGCTGGCAGCAAGCGGAGACGCACGAAAAGAATGTATAGTAGAGGTCCTTTTGTCTACGTGGTGCCGAGTGTCTGAGTTAGTTCAGATCAAGCTGTCGGAAATATCAGAAAATGGCGAAGCTGTGACAATTCATGGAAAAGGCAATAAGGATAGGATATGTTACCTGAACGCGCGAGCCAGACTGCAGGTTGAAAGGTATATGAGTCAAAGGAATGATAAGAATGAATATTTGTTCCCTAAATCATGTTTGAGAGCCTGTGCAACAGGCGATGGAAAAGTATTTTCTACCGAATGTGCAAAATTGAAGCGAAATCCTAAAGATTGGTGGAAAGAACCGGAACTCATTGGAGAAGGACATGCGGATAAAGGCGTGATTGAAACATTGGTGCGAAAGCTGGGTAAGGAAGCACATGTTGAAAAAGTACATCCACATAGATTCAGAAGAACGGGTGCAACCTTCGCATTACGTAGAGGGATGCCAATAGAGCAGGTATCAAAGTTACTAGGCCATGAAAGCATAGAAACGACACAGATATATTTGGATATATCAGAACAGGAACTTGCACAGGCTCATGAAAAGTATGTCTAATGCGAAAAACAGCCGGATGTAGTGATAAATAACTATTGACAAACCTCTGAGCTGACGCTCATCAGAAAACCTCTGTTGTATTGTTATCATTTTGTTATCAAAACGATTAAGAAAGGATAACAGGATGAAGCAAACAACAATAAGGTTTCCTGATAAGCTGTACGAACAGATAAAAGTTCAGGCGAAAGAGTGTGGAATTTCAGTTAATAGCTACATATTGATGTGGCTGCAGGACAAATTAAAGGCGCATACAGCGGGAAAGGAAAGATTATTATGAAGAAATTATTTGTAAGCGTGCCTATGAAAGGCAGAACAGAGGGAGAAATCAGAGAGAGTATTCAGAAAATGAAGAAATTTGCTGAATTACTGGAGGGATAAGAATTAGATCTGATTGACAGCTATGTAGAGGATACCCCACCACAGACAAATACTCAGGCTATTTGGTACCTGGGTAAATCACTTGAAAAACTTGCGGAGGCAGATATATTCATCGGAATTTGCGATAGCTGGGATTGGAATGGATGTCATATTGAAGATGATACTGCTACAAGGTATGGAATTAAGAAATATGTGATTCCTCCTGAGTATGTAATTGATAACTATTATGCGTTATTAAGATCATTGCACCCGGCAGTGAATGAAGTATGTAGTGAATTACCAAGATAATGGGAGCCTGTGCATATAATCGCCCTGAACAAGCAGATTATATCCGTTCCGGGTTAGAATTCCGGAACAAGAAAAATATAAAATACATAATCAAGTAGGAGAACACAAGAATGGACAACAAATTATTCAAGGAACTTAAAAACGATTTGCAGAAAAGAATTGACCGGATAAGTCTGAGACTTTCGGAAGCAGTGACAATGAGAGATGAGCTTGACTGTGTAATTACGGTTGCACTCTTAGAGGAATATGCAAAAGGAATCAGGAAGACAGAGCTTTTCAACAGTGAAGGTTACGAGAGATTTAAACGTGTCGTTGAAAATTTTGCTACGGTGAGATCGGCATATGGCAAAGCTGATGATGTGGATGCCTTCCTCGCGAAAATGAAGAGGAGGAGCGCAGATGATAACAGAGAGTAAACCAAACGGTGAATGGAGAATCCCGGGAGTGGAACTGTCTAAGCTTGATATGAGACTGTATGGAGCGCTTTATAAGCTGCATAGATACGAGATGCTTGGGTATGAACCGGAGCAGATTGAAGATTTCGACCACCTCTATAGAGAAAAGTGTAATGAAGTAACCAGGCTGAAGCAGGAACTTGAGAAGCTGCAGAAAACGGTTGAATCAGCGTCGGCAGCGGTTAAATCAGAACCGGCAGCGGCTGATGAAGATGAATAGGACAATTAAGCATTGCAATAGATATGTAGTGAGGTGATTGGAATGAACATAAGGATTCATATTATTGAAGACGGCAAGACAATAGACTGGGACAGTCTGACACAGGAAGAGAAAAAAGACGTATCCGAGAGACTTAACCGTCAGGCACTTCATGCACTTGGATATGTTGAGAACAATATGCCGCAGTCCGTAAGGCAGTAAAGCGGCCAGACCGGTCATAATGACCGGCAGGATGCAGTGTTGGCAGGCCGGATAAGTGTACCTCTGTCCGGCGGTGGGTTCAATTCCCGCCTGCATCATTCGGCGTGACCTATGTAAGCGCTGAAATTGGGGCAGGATGTTGCGGGACATTCTGCTCCGGATAAAGGAGTGATAATATATGATAAAAATAAATGACGATTATGTAATAGATGTTAATAAATATTACATTCCCATGTGTAACAATGGCAGCGGATATGATACGATAGGATATTTCGGCAACCTTAAGAACGCAGTAATGGCCGTGGCTAATCATATGGCAATACATGCCGTGTCCGGACGCGATATGTCACTTGATGAGGCAGTAAGGACATTATCGGCAACCGAGAACAATATGCTGCAGGCAATATGGCAGCTTAACGGTTAGGAGGAAGACATGAATAAGATAGCAAGATTTTTCATTAATATGATGGTGGTGCTTGTGGCAGGAGCTGCAGTGTCATACGGAGCATTTAAGAGCCAGTACCACCCGGATGATAAAGCGGACAGACATTCTGACATAGAAGTTGAGACAATTACGGAATGTGAGAATGTACCTATATATTTCGTACCGGATCATGAGCGTTACGCTGAAGCTGATACACAGCCGGAGGCGGAAGGTTTTACCGGTTACAATTTTATTCCGCTGTCTGTGGACGCACAGGCAGCTATGTATACACTCTGCCAGAAATATGAAATATCATATGAGCTCGTTCTGGCAGTAGCCAAGGCAGAGTCAGGCATCAATCCGGATGCTGTCAGCCCAGACGGCGGCGACTTCGGACTCTGCCAGATACATGCATCTATATGGGACAAGGTGGCAGCGGACAATGGTCTGTATGATTACAGAACCGATCCGGTGCAGAACGTACATATGATGCTCATCATTTTTACCGAGTGCATGGAGTATTCCGGCGGTAAGCTTGATGAAGCCCTCAATTACTATAATCATGGAACACCGGATGAACACATATTCCAGGATGGGACAAGTTATACGCAGAGGGTATATACGGCATATGACTGGGTGCTTGATAACATATCCGGAAACGGATGTGGACAGTCGGAATAACTGCAGATAATCCGGCCTTATACAGACCGGAGAAAAGCTAGATTTTTAAAGGGTGAAATGCCCTTTTGAAATCTCGTTAAGAGTATTAAACTTAGATATTTTCACTGGAGATTTTTATGTACACTAAAAAAACATGGTATCTGCTCCGCACTGTAGAGGTGGAGAAGACCTATCAGTGGAGATATGGGGCACCGGGAATGCCGAGGAGCGCTAAGAAGAAAGCAACTCCGGAGGATATAGAGCGGCAGAATCAGTGGGTGGCAGAAAAGAAGCTGAGAAGGACAATCAATCTGAACTTCAAGGAAGACGATTTTCACCTGATACTGACGTACCGTAAAGATAACCGGCCGGAGAAGGAACAACAGCCGAAGATTCTTAAAGATTTTCTCAAGGATATGAGAAGGGACTACCGTAAGGCAGGCTGTCAGTTCAAGTACATCCTTGCTACCGAATATGGCAGCAGGGGAGCAGTGCACCATCATCTCATTATCAACAACATAACGCAGGACGGAATAAGCACGACCAGACTTGTTACCAAGAACTGGAAGTATGGCCGCCCTATGTGGGTGCCGCTTGATGACACCGGCGAGTACAAGGATCTTGCCGAGTACATAATCAAGGACACATCAAAGAGTTTCCGCATGGAGGGAAATCCGTTCAAGCAGAGATACACATGCAGCCGGAATCTGGAAAAGCCGGTGCCTGTGGTAGAGAAAATGTCAGCTTCACGTTGGAGGGATGAGCCGAAGATAACTCCGAAGATGGAGAATGACGGATGGTGGCTGGACTACGACAGCATAGTGACGGGATTCAACCGTGTAACAGGTTATCCATACCAGTATTACACGCTCCGCCGCATATGTGATATGACTTCTTATCAGCGCCACAAATATGAAATATTCAAAAAGACCGGACACTGGCCGTCCTCAATAGCAGAGTTCGGTTGACATATCAATATATCACAACAATGGGGGCGGCAATCCGTCCCCGGATAGGAGTAAATTATGAGACAGATAATATGTGACTGCTGTAAGAGAAATATTACAGAGCAGACAATATACAGACCGAAGATGACGGCGTTCAGTGTGAAGCCGGACGGAGAGGAAGTTACAGACTATTGCGGTACGATTACCACATCGTATGATCTCTGCTATAACTGTGCATCCGGAATAATGCCGCTTGTGGATAATGCAGTGGCCGGAGGCATTGACAAGACGGAATGTCAGAAAGAAGTGGAAGCCTGCAGGCCTTCGGAAAAAATAAGCAGTCCGACTGAAGAGCCTTCGGAAAATGAAGAACCGGACGAACAGAAAAAGTGTTTGGGCAAGTATCCGGCACCGCATAAAGTTCACAGATTTTCAGAAGATGACAAGAGCGAGATCAAGGAACTCTATAAAGGCGGAACATCAATTAAAACAATCGCCGGCAAGTTTAAGACATCATATTCTGCAGTATATAAACTCCTCGGAGCAGAAGGAGTTCTTAAGAAAAGACCCGGAGAAACTGCCGGTGTCTGATTCAGCAGCTACAGCCGGTATGTCTGGTTACGGACATACTGACTGCTGCTTAAGCAGTGACACTATAAGGCATATGTATTATGGTGACGGGCTGAATTTAAGACAGATAGCGGCCCGTACCGGACATACGGTAAATGAGATACGCATATACTGCCAGCTTCATGGTATACAGATTATCAGAGGGCTGGATAACAAGAAAATGGGAATAGCTGAGTACGTTGAAGAAAAGGAGAACAGACATGGCAAAGATTATTAGCATTAATGCAGACATGATATATCCGCATCCGGATAATCCGAGAAAGGATCTTGGTGATTTATCCGAACTGACGGAATCAATCAGGAAAAACGGTATCATGCAGAATCTTACAGTGATGAATGGCCATTTTGAAGAGGATGGAAAGTGGGATGATACCGGATACACACTTCTGATCGGCCACAGGAGATGTGCGGCGGCGAAGGCAGCAGGGTTATCCAAACTTCCGTGTATGGTGATCCCTGAACTTACAAGGAATGAACAAGTGTCAATGATGCTGGAAGAAAATATGCAGCGTAACGACCTGACAATAATGGAGCAGGCGCAAGGCTTTCAGATGATGCTTGATCTTGGAGATACGGAGGAGCAGATTGCCGCTAAGACCGGATTTAGCCGTACAACGATACGACACCGGCTTAACATTGCAAAACTTGATCAGAAGATACTTAAGAACTGTGAGACTCAGAAAGACTTTCAGCTTTCACTTACGGATCTTTACGAGCTTGAGAAAATTCAGAGCGTAGAGACCAGAAACAAGATTCTCAGCGAGGCATATTCGTCGGCCAATCTGGTGCAGAGAGCGCATAATGCGGTATTCGATGAGACATGCAGGGCAAACGAGAAGGAATACGTCGCAATGATAACCGATATCGGTCTGACTAAAGCACCGAAAGCTGCAGAAAACCAGTTGTGGTCCGGTAAGTGGGAAACAGTGAAACAATATTATCTCGGTAACAAGCCTCCGGAGGACCTTGATATTCCAAAGCGAAACCGTGATAAGATGTATTATCTTGTAAAAGGTTCATCATTGTATATTGTCAAGAAAGACGAAGGTAAAAGCAAGCCGAACAAATACGAGGAAGAGCAGAGAGACCGCAACGCACGAAAGAAATCAATCAAGGCAATCCTGAAGGGCTGTTCGGACAGGCTTAAGCGCATGATCATCGACGTAATCGAAGGCAGGACGGAACCGGTTAAGGATGAGGCAACAGTAAAAAATCTTTGGAACGTAATGGTAAAGTGTGGAACATATGTAGGTCAGAAGTCATTGAGGAAAATATTCCTGCCAAAGGATAATGAGTGGGAGTGTACCGGTCCGGAACTGGAATCGGCAAGCCGTCGTGTGAATGAGCTTGGTATGCAGAATCAGATGCTTATTGCAATATATAATGCTGTGCTATCAATAGACTGCTGTGAATGGAATGGAAGTTATTCCGGGGAGAATGGCGAGACACTCAAAGCAGTGTATGATGCAATGAAACCATACGGATGGTATTTTGAAAAAGCGGAAGCAAATGTGATAGACGGCAGCAGTGAATTGTATGTGAGAAAATAAAAAGTCCCCGGAAATACATCCGGGGGCATAAAAGAATCTACGAAAGAACAGATAATAAAGCATCCTGTAAAAGCTTAGAACAGTTGATGCCGCGTTTATCAGCCTGCTTGAGCATCCATGCAGGCAGTGACACATTCTTGCGGACAGCTTTCGTGTCAGTAAGACTGCGGTACTTGATTGTGTCAGCCTGGATGATGGTAAAAATATCACCATTCTGATGAGGAATATCAGACTGAGGAGTCGGTTCATGTGGTTTAATGTCTTCATCCTCTAACACAACAAGAGACAGATTAAGCGCATCAGTTATTAGAGATATTGCCTCAGTAAGAGAATGCCCGGTTGTTATGCATCCGGCTATATCAGGAACTTTGGCATAGTATGTGCCATTATCTTCCGAGATAACAGCGGTATAATTATATATCATATAAACACCTCCTGAATGTGGGTGAGGTGTTTCCTCACCCGTTTTTGATTCCGGCTTCTTTGAAAATATACCGCATATCGTTTTCGTTGAAGTCATGTCGCTTGACTGGAATCGTTTGTTTTGTTTTTGGATTGAAATATAAATCGTGGTTGGCACCGTGACGTTTAAATTCAAATCCATTTAACTCAAGATTTTTTATCGTTGTCTTTCGTGGATTCATATTATCTCCTTTCTTGATTACATTATACACAAAATTGTGTAGTGTGTCAAGGAAAAAATACACAAATTTACACAAAAAATTACAGGAGGAAATTAAATGACAGATTGGGTAAGCCGGAACGAGCATTGTCAAGCTGCATTGACGATGCAGAGCATCTGGTTAAGAATTTGCAGATATTGAAGGTGAAATGGGATGAAGTCAGTATTTCAGGATCCGAAGAGGGATAGATATTGTTGGGTGTGCCATACGCCATACAATCTCCACTGCCATCACATATTTGAGGGCACGGCCAACCGCGCCGCATCTGAACGCAGAGGATTCAAGATATATCTGTGTGCCGCACATCACAATATGAGCGGCCACGGTATACATGCTGCTACGGCAGAGGGCAGGGTCCTTGACCGGAGCGTAAAACAAATGGCACAGAGATACTATGAGGCATACATAGGAACGCGCGAAGAATTTATTCAGGAGTTTACCAGGTCATATATGGATGATGAATGAAAAAGGCCCCGGGGGGCTAGGCCCCGCCGGCAGTGCGCGTGTTTTGTTAATTTAACAAATCGAACAAAAACCGCGCTCCGAAGTTAAAAATATATCCGAGCATCAGTTCCAGGTTAGAAAGTAGCCGCAAATTGCCGGAGGCGTACCAACGCATAGAATCGACCATTTGTAAAAAAGAATCGATGTTCTGGACGAAAGATAATAAAACTTTCACATGTTCATCTCCTTTCGGTGTCATATCCGAAATATGACGAAAAATAAAAAAACCACGTTGAAAACGTGGTGATTACGAAACAAATATGGAATAAAAGTGAGGTGATTAGATTACTTCAGCCTTAACAGCGGCTTTTACATAAAAAATAAAAATCAGGAGGAATATACATGACAGATTGGGTAAGCCAGGACGTGATATGTCCGTATTACAAAAGCAGTTCGGGAAGCCGGATTGTGTGTGAGGCTTTTATCAGGGGAGCGGACAAGTGTACATCCGACTTCCCCAATAGAGTTGAGCGTGCAAGCCACATGGAAAGATACTGTAATACATACGCATGCGTATGCGGCGGTGGCTGATGATGTGATGCTTGAAGGACAGTACAGGGCGGCATACGAGCTCGGAGTGCGTGATAAAGCTGCTGAGGTTAAGGCGGCACAGGATAAGAAGAATGCGAAAAACAGGGCGAAAAAAGAGCTTACCTTTGACATCAAAGAAAAAGGCAGTTACTCGGATAAAGTAAGTTTTGATGATAATGTGGATATGAAGGAGTTTAACAGCAATGAGAAGCTTAGCGGAGCGGCCAAGGTTCTCTCCGTCGTATCGGATGCAACCGGTGTTAAGGTTAAGATATTTGACGGAAGCACAAAGCTCGGAGACAGAACCATATCTGCAGAAGGAATATATTATGACGGTACGGTATATCTTAATATGCGTGCCGGAAACTTCGGCGAGAACGCAGTCATGCGTACAGCCGCTCATGAGCTTACACATTATATCCAAGAAGCATCACCGCAGATGTATGCAGATCTTAAGAAAGCCATTATAGATACATACTACAAAGGCAGTGAAGACACATTCGCAGGACTTATAAGAGAGAAACAGGATGTGTATAAGAACCTGACGCTGGAGGAAGTAACCGATGAGGTAATAGCGGATGCTTGCGAGATGATGCTTAAAGATGGTAGTGCAGTCAATAAGCTTATGAAGGATAACATAACTCTTGGAAACAGAATCAAGACATGGATAGACGCGTTCTTGGATAAGATCAAGGCCGCGTTCACAAAAGCGTTCAAAGGTGTTGAGGTTTCAAAGAGTGAGGCCTACAAGCTCATGACGGCAGCGGGAGAGAATATAAACGATATTCAGAAACTGTGGAATGATGCACTGAGCAATTCAGTAATGTCAGACATAAGTGAGGATGAAAAAGCTCATTACAGTATAGGAAAGACCAGCGATGGAAAGCTGATAGCTGTACTTGATGAGAATATTCTTGATGGAGTGGACAAGAAGGATTATCTGAAAACTGTTAAGAATGAATTTGCAAAATTGGGCAACATATATGTGCATGGTCAGAATATAACAGTAAATAAAAAGTCCCTCCGAGAATATACAAATTCAAAAAGTACTATACGGACAAAAAAATATCATTACAATATATATGTTGATAAAATGAAAACAGCCGGAATGATAGAAGATGTACTCAAGGCATCAGTGGATTATATTAATGAGAAACCAAGACATTCAAACTTCCCGAACTTTGCCAGAGGAAAAGTGTATCTGGATATGGGTAATGCACAATATTCAGCAGATGTCGTAGTAGGAATTACTGCAAGAGGAAAAGCCGTGTTCTACGATCTGGTGGGCATAAAAAAATTGAGGAATGGGTACAAGTACCATCTATTGACGGCAGCTCCCCACTCCTCAACAGCAGTTACAGAAGTAACTACATCTGATATTATACACCAATCGAATAATGAAGTCAAGAAAAATACATCTGAAAGTTCTGACAAAAAACCGCAGCTTTCGATTGATGAACACGGCTTATATTCTCGTTCATCTTCCAGCCTTACACCGCGTGTTCTCTTATCAACAATGACGGACGGAGATATAGAAAGCCTGTCACAGGCAGAAACTACGGCATTGACAGAGTATCAGGATACATTAAGATTATACAACGCATTTGACGAGAAGAGGGCAGCGGCCAGAATGAGGCTTAATGCTCTAAAAGCAGAAAGCAATCAGACTGCAGATGTAAAAGAACATATTAAACTCACGCAGGACACTCTTAAACGTATGAACTCAAAGCTTCGGGAGATAGACACAAAGCTTCAGGAGATGGAACAGTCAGATACCATGCGTGGAATGTATGAGGCGGAACTCAGACGTACTATTGAGTACAGGGATGTGCGTACAAAGAATATGATTAAGACCGAACGCGTACTTAAAAGAGCGGCGCTTGAAGAACAGAGAAAGTTCTACATCGAATCCCAACAGAGACGTTCAGAGAGCAGGAAAAAAACAGCTACCAGGAATCAGATCGTTAAAATTGCGGGAGAGTTTGATTCAATGCTCAAGAATCCTACCGAGAAGAAATATGTGCCGGTTAATCTTGTGCGCCCTGTAATACAGATGCTCAATTCGGTAAATATGGATGCCGGGCAGGAAATGCGTCTTATGCAGCTGGAGAACAAGATTAATCTTGAGACGGATCCGGTGGAGAGACAGAGACTTATGGACAGATATACGTCCCTGTATGCGAACATGGAGAACGGTCAGACAAAGCTTGCAGAAACGGTAAGGCTGTACAGCAGTCTTGAGAATGATCCTGTATACAATTATGAATATGATCCGGTAATCAAGAATATGTTAAATGAGCTTGCAGATGATATAGGGGATACTCCTCTATACAAGATGACGCTTAATCAGCTTGAACATACCAGAGAAGTTATGGGAGCATTGAGAAAGACTGTAAGTGACAGTACCAAAATGCTTGCAAGTGATATCAAAGAGCGTACGGATGAATGTGCAAGAAAGTGTAATCTGGAAATCTCAAGCCGGAAAGCGGCCAAAGGACCGTTGGCACTTCTGCAGAGGTTTAAGGATACAATGCTGACGCCGGAGAGAATGTTCAACTCGATCGGAGGATATGTCAAGAACGGAATGATGAGCAGGCTTGGAACAATGCTCAATAACGGACAGCTTAAGCAGACAAGGCTTATGCAGCAGGGAAGCAATATATTCCGTGAACTGGTTGCAGATGACAACCTTAAGAGTCTTAATTCGACCAAGGATATGGTAGACATAGGACTTGTCGATAAAGAAGGCAATTCGGTAATGATTACAAGAGCGCAGATGTTGTCAATATATATGCACCTGCAGAGTAAGGATAACAGAAGGCATCTTATTTACGGAGGAATGACAGCTCCGGAGCAGAAACTGTATAGTAAGGGTAAGATATCGGAGGCATATAATAAAGGTTCGATAGTACATGGAATAGGTGTTGACCTTGATGCCATCAGCGCTAAACTTGATGGAGATATTGAACTCAGTGAGGATGAGAGGATAAGCCTTAAGAAACAGTACAAACAGATTGTGAGGGAAGCGGAAACAAGATGGGATAGTGTCGCTGACAATATAGAAAAGTCTATGACCGACTATGAAAAAAAGTGGATTGAGAAAGCTGATTACTTTTTCAACACCTTCTGTCGTGATAATCTTAATGAGACAACTCTTGAATTGTATGGATTTAAGAAAGCAAGAGTCCAGAAGTATTTCCCGATACACGCCGATAAGGATTATCTGGATGTTGCTCCTGAAGGACTCAAGATGGATGCGACACTTGAGAACATGGGATTCTTGAAAAGCAGGACAGGCTTTTCCAAGAATCCGGTGTACTTGGAAGATATGACCAGGGTAATACAGAGACAGCTTGATTCAGTATCAAGATTCTGTGGTATGGCCATTCCTCTCCGCAATTTCAAAAAGGTATATTCTGCCACATATGGCGGTTATGCGGAATCTGTGCGTAAGACGATAGAGAAGAATTATGGAGCTCATGGAGTGGAATATATTGAAAAACTTATAACAGACCTTGAAGGTGGAGGAAAGGGACAGTCCACGGTCGCAGATAAGATATTCAATGGATTAAGAGGAAATACGGCAGCAGCAGTGCTTACACTTAATCTTCCGGTAACTGTAGGACAGGCGGCGTCATATCCGACGGCAGCGGCAGAGATGGACTGGCCGAGCCTCGCAAAGGCTTTTTTCCGTGGAGGAAGGAATAACTGGGTATTCTCTGCGGCAGACAGGGAGCTGATTGCAGAATATACACCTCTTCTGTGGTACCGTAACCAGGGCAACTCCACAACGGAACTGGGAGACATACAGAGCAGGTCAACATGGTACGGAAGCAATAAGGCAGTATCGAAGATTAAGCATTTTGGGCTGGACTGGATACAGAGCATGGATACGGCCACTGTTGGAAGATTGTGGTATGCTGCACAGTATTATGTCAATTCCCACAATCCGGAACTTAAGGCAGGACTTGATGAATACACAAAGGCAGATGTAAAGGACAACCTGCAGGAGAAGAAGGATGCTTATTATTCAAAGGTAGCGGAAGTGTTCAATAAAGTTGTTGAGAACACCCAGCCGGATTACACGACTATGCAGCGTCCGGATATTCTCAGAAGCAACAACGCACTTGTTAAGCAGATGACTATGTTCATGACACAGAGACTGCAGAACTTTAATATTGTGTATGATGCGGCGGCAGAACTTATATGTTACAGTCGTGATGCTAAGAGAGGACTTAATGGTGTCACAAAGGAAGATGTAAAGGAGAAGAGTGAGAGATTTGTAAGAGCGGTTGTGTCACAGATGGCGGCCACAGCGACGCTGGTAGCCGGCAAAGCTATCTGTAATTTTCTCTTACATAACGTGAAAGGCTTCCGTGATGATGATGACGATATAACGGCAGAGAGTATTGCAAACACACTGAAGGACCAGTTCATAGAATCCCTGTGCGCGAATGTCGTTGGAGGAAGTGAATTGTACAGCCTCATCAATTCTATTGTAAGCGATAAGTATTATTATGGAATACAGCTTTCGGCGTTGTCATCCGTGACGGATATGGCATCACATCTTAAGAATCTGTCGGATGCGGCAGAATCGGGAGATAAGAGTAAAATCACTAAGCAGATATGGAATCTTGTTGATGATGTGAGCAAGGTGTTCGGCGTGCCGGTGGCAAACGCAAAGAAACTGTATAATGCCGGGAAATATCATGCAATCGATATTAAGAACGGCCAGTTCTTTAAATTCATGTCAGATGTGGAAACAAGTGAGAGTAAGAAGGTGGATGGTATCATTGAATCACTGGAATCCGGTTCCGGAACAGATGATATTAATGCCATGGTAGAAGAAACGGCACAGAGCATTGCTTCGGAATACCCTGCATACGAGGAAGACAAAGTACATTCACAGGCGGTATCCAAGGTCAAAGCAAAGTTTACGGCAAGACTTAAGAGCAGATATCTCAATGGCGATGATAATGAAAAGGACGATATAGTGAATGTCATGGTAAACAGCGGCCTTTACGGAGATAAGGACGATGTTGCGGATACGTGTATGGAATGGGTTATTACGAAACTTAAGGATGAGTATATCAGAGCGGATTCAATGACGGAGCGTAACGATATACGAAGGCAGTTATTTAATACCGGTCATTGGAAATCGTTAAGTAAGCTTGATGAGTATCTTAAAGGGCTTGTGTCAAATAAATAGGACAGACAGGAATCGCAGATGCGGTTCCTGTTTTTTTCGCTCATGGGTTAGAAAAAGCATAACGTGATGTCATATTATTAATAAAAACACAGGAGGTAGGAAGAATGCCGGTTCAGGTACTTACAGCAATAGTATCAGCGGCGGCAACAATAATGGTGTGCGTGATCACAACGACTTGTAATCTCGCTGCAATGAAAAAGCAACGCCAGGAGATGTCCGTGCTTGTGGATTACAAGATAACGGAGCTTACAAAAAGAGTGGACAAGCACAATAACATTATCGACCGCACTTATAAGCTTGAAGAGAAAACAGAGGTTCAGGCAGAGCAGATTAAAGTAGTAAATCACAGAATAGCAGATTTGGAAGGAGCAGTGAACAGATGAAATTAAGAAATTGGAAAGTGTGGCTTAAGGCGGCAGCAGTAAGGGCAGTCAAGACGGTGGCACAGACAGCAGTGGCAATTATTGGCACATCAATAGTAATTCAGAGTGTAGACTGGATGCTTGTTGCATCAGCATCAGTATTATCCGGAGTGGTATCAATGCTGACATCAATTGCAGGACTTCCGGAAGTAAAGGAGGATGCAGGAGATGAGCAGTAAGAGCAGAGTCCTTGAAACAGGAGATAACCAGATTACATGTCCATATTATACGCATGTATGCAACAAAAAGGTCAACAGAGGCTGGGCGTTGGGTATTGATATTGTGAAATACAAATCACAGCTTGATTTTATCACAGCCCATTCGGCCGGAAAAGTAATTAAAGTAGTTGACTACCTGTCCGGAACGAACGGTGTTCCTGATCGTGAAGGCATGGGCTACGGAAATTATGTGATGATTCAGCACAGCAATACGATATGTACATTGTATGCTCATCTTGAGAAGGTGTATGTTAAAGAAGGTGATACCGTAAAAGCCGGTCAGAGAATAGGTTTTATGGGAAACACCGGAAGCAGTCGCGGAGGACATTTGCATTTTGAAGTCAGACAGTACAGTGTGGCCATAAAGCCGGAGATATCCCTTCATGATGAATCGAAGTATGAGTGGCTTGATCCTACAAGGTATATAGATGCCGCCCTGCCCGTGAGTAAATCATATACCGGTTATATCGATAATGCATCAGCCGATAATGTTGGAGGATGGATATGGAACGGAATAGATGATACAGCAGAACGTATTACAATCCGTATTAAGTCCGGCGGAAAGCCGGTAAAGGAATTTGCCGGGAAGGCAGGAAATTTCAGACCTGATTTAAAAGCAGCGGGAAAAGGCAACGGATACCATGCTTTTAATATTAAGATTGATACATCCGGTATTAAGTCCGGTATATATGAAGTGGATGCTGTGGCACCGGATGGAACAGTGATTAATGGCAGCGGGGATGAACCTGTCAAGAAGATAGAAATTAAGGCTGTTTCCACAAAAGCCGGAAGTAAGCATAAACTTATATATGTTCCGGTATACAACAGTGAATCCGGTAAGAGCATAGGCAAAAGAAGCGGAATATATTATGTATATTCCGAGGTGGTCATAAATGGCAGGATAAGGATGACTAATAAACCATCCCGTGTAGGAAAACCGGGGCAGGTAAGCTTCTGGGTGGACGTAAAAAGCCTGTAATAGCTTTAAATAAAGGCTTTGTGATGATGTTATACCTTACGGAAGAATAGTCCACCATACTGGCTGATGATTATCTGTGCCGCCTTCGGGTCGGGCCGCTTGATGTTTACCGGAAATTGAAGTCTTTTTTCATAAACCCACATTATTCCATTCCTCCTTCCCATGGCCAAGGCCCGTCAATCCAGTCAAAACGACTGTTACATGTTACGTGATATTTGTTGAGGGGACCGTACCATTCAGCATAATTCTGAACGGCGGTGTCATATTCATGGTGTATTTCATGATAACGCGCAAGAGAACGGCAGTCATCGGGATGCGTGTCAAGATAAAGTCCGATATCATCGATGTAGAATCCCAGCTCCATTATTCTGCGCATGAGAGTGCACTTGGAAGGTCTGTTTGATGTGTTGGTGTTGTTCATCGTCTGCATCCTCCTTTGCCTATAAATGGTTTATCAAGTTCTTTATAGATTGTTCCTTTAATGAGAGCGGTAGAAAGGTCATATTCGGGACTGTTGCTTTTCTGCCAGACAACCCCGGCCATTGCAAGAGGACCGCGTGCATTTACAAAAATATCCTGACACCATTCGCCGGACGCATCGGTCTGTAAGGGAACCGGGCATTGCATGCGTTCCGGAGTGGCACAGGAATTTTCATTACGAGGCTGTACCCTGTTGCATCCGGATGCAAACCTGTTATTGTAATAAGGCATAAATCAAACTCCTTTTGCATATATTGTTGTTTAGTTTAGAGTATGTGGAAAATAATATTCTGTGATAAAAAGAAACGGAGTGTTATTATAATAAATAACACTCCGTAATAATAGCGGTATAATCAGGTCTCCAGGTTCTGCTGCATTACATCTGATCCGATATTGGTGTCAAGTTCATCATTCATATCGGTTCTGAAAGGCGATGCGGCAAGGCCGTTAGCACCAAAAAGAGTCGGTGTGCAATAGTTGCTCCAGCAATATCTTGCGTAAACCGGTTCCTTTACATTCCCGGAAGAAAATTCAATCGAGGAGTCCTTAACTTTGATATCGGCCGGATGGAAAATTTTATCGGCACCGGCAATTTCGTAATATTCAGGCTCGCCCTTTAACACAAGACCACCTTTGCAATGTTTAAAAAATGTCTCAATGACATTGCCGTGAATTTCCTTGTGGGTGTATACGGGACCGAAAGCATCCTCTTCATCAATAAGACCGTAAGGCTTGTACTCGGCCTGAAGAGCGAGGCGGTAACCGACAGGGCCTTTATTGACCGGATGAATTTCATTGTACTGACCGCAGTCCGGTATTACGGCGATACCGGTATTTGCAACGGTGTCAAATACATGCATCTGTGCTTCGCGTAAGATAGGCCAGTTCTTGAAATCAGGGCTTCCGGAATATTTGTGCATAGGGAGCTGGGTTATGATGAAAGTAAGACTTTCGTCTTCCCAGTCTTTACGCCAGAGTCTGATAAGGTTAGTGAGAAGCCTGTCATACATTCTCGGACGCATGTCGTCGTTCTCGCCCTGATAATATATGAAACCTCTAAGCGTGTAAGGGCTGATTTTACGAATCATCTGCCAATACTGTCCTGTAGGACGGAACGGGTTATAATTATTGATAGGACCAGGCCATTTACATTCTCCGATTATTTTCTGGGCCTCAAACCAGTCCGTATCAGGGTGCTCTGAGAATAACTTCTGGGAACGCTCATTCCATGCAGTATCATACACGACATATTCATCATAATCCTTGCGCTGTACATCCAGAGGGATGTCCTTGTTGCGCTCATCAAACTCATCCATATATATACGGGTTTCGTCATCTGCCGTAATGGCTTCACGGCTCATCCAGCAGCTTGCGGAAGTGCCGCCCCAGTTGCATCCGATAATACCGATTGTAACGCCGAGATCTTTTGATAGTTTTTCCGCAAAAAGATAACCTATTGCCGACCAGTCCTTGAAACCTTCGTCATCAGCAAGCTGCCAGTGTGCATTGTCGAAAGCCTCATAATATTCGTCTGTCACATAAGCAAACTTCGGTGTATAGAAAAATCTCACGTTAAAATCACGGTCTTTGACATCCTTTACACGATCCCAGTCAGTGCAGGATGAAATCACAAATTCCATGTTGGACTGTCCGCCCGCGAGCCATACCTCTCCGATGGCAATGTTATTTAATACAACCTTGTCTTCACCACATACGGCTGTGAGCGAGAGATTGGTGGCCGCACTCATAGGTGCCAGTTCGGTTTCCCAATAACCGTTGTCATCGGCGGTGGCCGACACGGTCCGACTGTTGAAATCAATTGTAACCTGTCTGCCGGCAGCTACATTACCGAACAGCTTAACGGCCTTGTCGCGCTGGAATACCATGTTGTCGGTAAAGACAGCGGCGAGTATTTTTTTCTTCATAATGACCTCCATATATAATTATTGTATGGGTTCGCCGTAAAGCAATCCCCTTGAGCCGGTGGCGATGTAAAACCGGCCGAAACTGCGGGCATCTCCGCAGATGCAGTCTATCTGGCCAAACATCTGGTTGTCGTTATTGATACGGAGCCATGATGCACCGTCGTCATCGGAACGGTAGAAACCGTACACACCGTCAATAATTGCGGCGGCGTAAATTGATTTCAGGCCACGGAGAAAATCTCCGTCAGGACCTATACCAAGACCGATGCGGTAGAATGTCTTGTTACCATCGGTAATTTTCTTAAAAGTAATTTTATCATTGGTAATATTATACTGCATCTTCCAGATGCCGTCTACCCCAAGCGCCATGTAGAATGTGCCTGTGCGGCCGCGTTCTATGCACAGGGAAGATTTGTCCATTGTGTCAATCAGGTTGAGAATACATTCCGGAACATCATCCGGAACCGGATATTGTACGAATGTATCGCCGGTATCATGACTGATATATATTTTGCGCGTTGTATCGAATGCATACACAATCTCCGGATTAACGCGGTCAGCATATACTTTGGCAAAACCATCCGTCAGGATATTGCCGTCTGCATCATAAAATACAGAATGGCGGAATGTGCGGCCGCAGTCGTGGCTTACAAGCACCGCCACAAGCGGCAGAAAAATTCTGTCAGCAGGTGTCCATATGATTGAATTGCCGTCAGCGGTTATCGTAACCCATCCGGCATTCTGGTTTACCATTGAAATGCGGTGTAAAAGCGTGTCCGTATATTCATCAATGCCGAAAGGAAGATCAAGATGTGTAAAAGTACGGCACTGGTCATTCGACAGAATAAGGCCACCCGTAGTCATGCCGGTCCAGTTGCCCCTTGCGGTAACGACAACGCGATTCGGATTATTGTCCGTGTAATCGGCATTAATACATGTTATATACCGGTTACCGTCTGCGTCGGCAAAAGAATTGGTGCAAGGAGTGTCTGTTTTGGTAAAAGCAAAACCGCCGAGGTCACCGACTGCATCGATTGCAATCACATCACCGGCGTGCGGACTGTACACATTGATATGCACGGTTTCCTCTATCCCAAGGCAACGGTCGCACCATTTACAGTCGTCAGACGTGAAATTATATGTTCCGAATACACCTGTTCCTGTATTAAAAATAACATCATTATAATCAAACGGATTTATTTTGATATCGCTGAGCCAGTGAATAAGTGATGTGTTACCGTTAAATTCCGGCTTCATATATGATGTATTAAAATAAATTCTGTTATTATCAAGCTTATGGAGATTAACCTCCCATGTATCGCCGTAATCCCTGGATATGAATACAATATCACCACGCTTCTCACTGAGGGTGGAAGCAGCTAACAGCCCCGGAACCTGAGGTGATGAGCATATTCCGCCGAATCCGCACTCATTGGCCCTGTCACGGCTATAGGAATACGGACCGCCGCATGGTGTGATATCATCATATGAACCGAGATGTCCGGATTGATCAACCGGATAGCGGAGTATTTTACCGCCTGCGGCATCACCGGAATCACAGCTGTATCCCTCGTCATCAATCTGGCTTTTCGGACCGTTGCATGATAATGTGACATACAGGTAACGGCCATCGTAATCGTAACGTTCGGCAGTGTAACCCTTCATGCGTGCGCCGTCAGGGACAAGGCAGTCAGGCATCGGCAGTTCTTCCCAGGTGCCGCCGGTATCGTATGATACATATAAGCTATGGCCGCGTGTAAGTCCGTCAGAAGATTTATTGTTAATGCCGGCGGTTCCGAGAACCAGAGTCCCGGAATCCGGATGAACCCAGACAAAAGTACAGTTAAGCTCATTGGCTCTGCTGCCTGCGGCTATTGATATACTCTGCCAGGTCATGCCGCCATCGGATGTGCGAAGCAGCCCGCCGCGCTGACTTGCAAAATAAAGTACGTCAGGATTATTATAATCTACTACAAGACGCATGCCGCATCCGCGTCCCGGAAAATTTCCGTGAACAACACACGGAAGTTCACTGTAACGGAATGTTTTACCATAGTCATCCGATACGGCAAATATGCCGTTAACACCCGGTTTACGGCGCCAGTCACTAAGTCCGCATGCAATGTATAACATTGCGGGATTATGCGGGTCGAGTGCAATAGCGGACGGATAACATTCGGCCGGGTTAATATGTGTTACATGGTCCATAAGGCTTATCCATGTGTCATTATCATAGTCATAGCGGTATACGCCTCCGATATCCGTGCGGCAGTAAAGCAGGTTCTTACATGCGGGATGATAAGCAAAACCTGTTACATATCCGCCGCCAGGAATGGACATATGACCGTATTTGTATTGAATATTTTTCATAAGCAGAAAAATCTCCTAGTAAATCTTGTATTCTTTACCCTCTCTTACGAACACCGGAATAATATCAAGCGGAGCATCCACAATTACATTCTGGCCGCCGTCAAACATTTTGCCTGATGCGGCATCCTTCCAGCGCGTTCCCGCAGGAAGATATACGGAACGTGTGAATGTCTGTGCTTCCATAACTGGTGCAACAAGAATATCCGGTCCGAACATATACTCGTCCTCGTATCCCCAGCATGTCTTATCTTCCGGAAAATCATAGAAAAGCGGTCTCATAACCGGTGTTCCGTGAAGATGTGCTTCCATCATGCAGTTTCTCACATAATCTCTTAAATTCTCTCTTATGAAGAGGAATTTCTTCATAATCTCGTAATTCTCCTCGCCGAAACTCCAGACTTCATTGTCCTGTCCTGATGAGAATGTGCGGACACCGTCTATATATTCGACTTCACGCTCATAATAAGGAAGTCTTTCACCGTGAAGACGGAATACAGGACAGAATGCTCCCCACTCAAACCATCTTACAAGAAGCTCCCTGAAAGCAGGATCTTTGCCATCGCCGCCTACAAAACCACCGATATCGCTTGTCCACCATGGGATACCGGCAAGACCCATTGAAAGACCTGCCTGAAGCTGCTCCCTGAAAGCGCGGAAAGTTGAACATATATCGCCCGACCATGTGAGAGTGCCATATTTCTGGCTGCCGGCCCAGGCGCATCTTACAAGGCTCATGATGTCTTTTTCACCGACGGATTTCAGACCGTCATAGAATCCTTTGGCATACATTACCGGATAAATGTTAGTGCACTGGAGCGCCGGGCCTTCATAGTATCTGAATACATCGAAATCATACGGACCGTATTCCGGTTCAGCTTCATCAAGCCAGAAACAGTGGATGCCCTTATCGTAATAATTCTCTTTGCAACGGTCCCAGACAAACTGTCTTGCTCCCGGATGTGTTGCATCGAAAAATGTGGTATCACCCATCCAGTTCATATGGAAACCTGAAGCACGGTCGGTCTTTACAAGGTAGCCGCGGTCGTTCATCTCGCCGTAATTGATGGATTTCTCATCAATGGTAGGCCATACGGAAACTGCAAGTTCCACTCCCAGTTCTTTGAGCTCACGGACCATTCCTTCAGGATCCGGCCAGTCACGCGGTTCAAATCTGAAATCACCCTGTCTTGTCCAATGGAAAAAATCAATTACAACAACATCCATAGGCAGGCCGCGTCTCTTGTGCTCACGGACAACTTTCATAAGTTCATCCTGCGTTCTGTATCTTAATTTACACTGCCAGAAGCCGAGACCGTATTCAGGCATCATAGGGGAAAATCCTGTAGCACGGGCATAATTCTCCTCTATTGCCGCAGGAGTATCTCCTGCGGTTATGAAATAATCAAGTTTTTTGGTGCTCTGTGCAGTCCATTCGGTCTTGTTGTTTCCGAATACAACATTGCCGACAGCAGGATTGTTCCAGAGAAAACCGTATCCTCTGCTTGATATGTAAAAAGGAACACTGGCCTGACTGTTGCGGTGGCAGAGTTCAAGAACGGAACCTTTCTTATCGAGGCTCTTATCCTGATACTGGCCCATTCCGTAGATATGCTCGTCATCAAAAGCTTCAAATCTGGCTGCGAGAGAGTAATCATTGGTTCCCGGAATCGGCTTAAGTTCACGGCCTTCAACTCTTATCGGGACACTGTAGCGGTCTATTCTGTTACGATTGCGCCAATATTCCTCAGTGAGGAGTTCACCCTTATCGTTATAGAAGGAAATCCAGCCTTCAAAAGAAACTTTGGCGGTAATCTTACCGTTGGTTATGGATGCTTCCATGGACGACTGCGAGTGTTTCTTAATTTCTTCTTCGCTGTGCCACCATGGCTCGGTTGTATCAATCTCATGGATATCTATATGACTGTCGGTGCAGGCAGGCTCCACTGTAAGAGCCCAGTTATGTTCATCCATCTTATTTTCCCTGGTCATGCGGACTCTGAGAGAATCCGCGCCCCATGGCGTGATCATTACAACTGCAGAACCGTATTCTATAAGCAGTGAGTTGTCTTTTTGTGAAAATCTCATAAAAACCTCCATTAAAAACATAATAAATATATGATTTCATTGTACAAAAGTGTCAATATGCTTTCAAGCAAAAAAATTTGATGTTTTTTACAGAAAACTATTGACATTCTGAAAAAGTGTGTTATAGTGTTTATAGAACAGATAAAACAGCCTGCAAATAAAAAGTCAAGGCTAAAATGAAAGA
>ENA-OOXT01000684-OOXT01000684.1-human-gut-metagenome-genome-assembly--contig:-NODE-684-length-24463-cov-3.260406_pt1 | contig 24463 bp, 21 predicted proteins | sample MGYA00241590_ERZ501349 | MGnify/ENA primary metagenome ERZ501349 (study PRJEB25962, sample SAMEA2042838) | human gut metagenome | biome: human gut; feature: human-associated habitat; material: faeces...
GGGCGGGGGAAGCCTCATTCGTTTGCAGTCAAAATGCAATCATGCATGGAAAAACAAAAAAACAGACGAATAATGACGAAAACGCCATATCGGTAGACGCCGTACGCTAGACTCGAGCGTTAGAGTCTGTTTTTGCACGTGTGCGCAGGTGCGCACGACGATGGAAGGAACCCCAGGTGAGGACGTTAATCCAGGCCTTGAAGACCAAGGAATTGAGGAATAAAATCCTCTTCACCCTTGGTATCATCATCATTTATCGTATCGGTTCATTCATCCCGACCCCTGGCGTCGATTACACCGTCGTCCAGCAGTGCGTCGGCAAGATGAACAACGCTTCTGAGAACTTTATCGGTCTGGTGAACCTCTTCTCCGGCGGCGCCATGCTGCAGCTGTCGATTTTCGCATTGGGCGTCATGCCGTACATCACCGCATCGATCGTCATCCAGCTGCTGCGTGTGGTCATCCCTCGTTTCGAGGCACTGCACAAGGAAGGCCAGTCCGGCGAAGCCAAGCTGACCCAGTACACCCGTTACCTGACCATCGGCCTTGCCGTGCTGCAGTCCACCACCATCCTGGTGACCGCACGTTCCGGCGCGCTGTTCAACTACCAGTGCTCCCAGGTCGTTCCGGACGGTTCCGTGTGGAATCTCGTGGTCATGGTGCTCATCATGACCGGCGGCACCGGCCTCATCATGTGGATGGCCGAATTGGTCACCGACAAGGGCCTCGGCCAGGGTATGTCCATCCTTATCTTCATGTCCATCTGCTCCGGCTTCCTGCCGCAGCTGTGGGAGATCGGCTGGGGCACCAACGGTACCGATGGCAATTGGGGCAAGTTCGCCGCGGTCGTCGGCACCCTGCTGGTCATCATGATTCTTGTCATCTACGTCGAGCTTGCCCAGCGTCGTATTCCGGTGCAGTACACCCGCCGTATGATCGGCCGCAAGATGTACGGTGGCTCCTCCACCTACCTGCCGCTGAAGATCAACATGAGCGGCGTCATCCCGCCGATTTTCGCATCCTCCATCCTGGCCGTGCCGACGCTGATCGCGCAGTTCGGCAATTCCGACCAGTCCTGGGTCAAGTGGATCAACTCCAACCTGGCCAACACCACATCCGTGTGGTACATCGCACTGTACGCGCTGATGATCGTGTTCTTCTGCTTCTTCTACACGGAGATCACCTTCAACCCGGACGAGACCGCCGACAACATGAAGCAGTACGGCGGCTTCATTCCGGGCATCCGCGCGGGAAGCGCCACCAGCAACTACCTGAGCTACGTGATGAACCGTCTGAACACGGTCGGCGCCGTCTACCTGCTGTTCGTGGCGCTTATCCCGACGGTGCTCATCATGGCGCTGAATCTGAACACCAAGCTGCCGTTCGGCGGCACCACCATCCTGATCATCGCAGGCGTCGGCCTCGACACCCTGCGCCAGGCCAAGGCCCAGACCGAACAGTTCCAGTACGCTGGCTTCCTGTTCGAGGACACCGACCACAAGGAAGGTAAGTAACCACTTGAATCGTGATGCCGTTTCCGTTGATCGGGAGCGGTATCACGATTTTTATGTTAGGTAATCCATCATCCGAAAATCCCCGTTGAGGGGAATGAACGAAACGGAGAACAACACATGCGACTGCTGATCATGGGCCCGCAGGGCGTAGGCAAGGGCACCCAGGCCGCTCTGCTGAGCGAGCACTACGGAATCCCGGCGATCTCCACCGGCGATATCTTCCGCTACAACATCAAGAACAAGACAGAGCTCGGCGTCGAAGCGCTCAAGTACATCGACAAGGGCGAGCTTGTGCCGGACGAGCTGACCAACAAGATCGTCAAGGACCGTCTGGCCATGGACGACGCCAAGAACGGCTGGATTCTCGATGGCTATCCGCGCAACGCCTCCCAGGTCGAGGCTCTCGACGCCATCCTGGGCGAGCTGGACACCCCGCTTGACGCGGTCGTCGCACTGGATGCAGATCACGACGTGCTCATGGAGCGTATGAAGAAGCGCGCCGAAATCGAAGGCCGCTCCGACGACACCCCTGAAGCCATCGCCAAGCGTCTTGACGTGTACGCCAAGGAGACCGCGCCGCTGCTGGACATCTACCAGAAGCGCGGCCTGCTCAAGACGTTCAATGGCGTCGGCGCCGTCGACGAGATCCAGGCCACCATCGTGGCGGAGCTTGGCTGAAGGAAAAACCAAGCAGAATAACATATTTCCAACGAAAGCGGGAATCGCGACACGCCGAACGTGTCTTGATTCCCGCTTTCGTGTATTCTTGCAAGTTGGTGTGTCTTCGGGCACGCATAGTAATCGCCAAGGAACGGAACGAGGCTCATGGCTAAAGACGGTGTGATTGAAGTCGAAGGACAGGTAGTGGAAGCACTGCCGAACGCGATGTTTCGTGTTGAACTCGAAAACAAGCATATCGTGCTCGCAACCATTTCGGGCAAGATGAGGAAGAACTACATCCGCATCCTGCCGCAGGATCGTGTTGTGCTGGAGATGAGCCCCTACGATCTGAACCGCGGCCGTATTACGTACCGTTACAAGTAAAGGTACACAAGCAAAGGAAAACCATGAAGGTCAGCCCTAGTGTGAAGAGGATCTGCGAGAACTGCCGCGTGATCCGTCGTCACGGCCGCGTCATGGTGATCTGCGTCAACCCGCGCCATAAGCAGCGTCAGGGCTGAGAGCAGATCCAGCGGCATAAACAGTACAGGCGCTGAGTCACAGCCCGTGAAAGCGGGATGAACCCCGGGTACGCAGGCCCGGGCCGGGAAACCGGACGACTCGGTGCAAGACCTGCGGAAAACAGAAGGAATCGCAATGGCACGTCTTGCCGGAGTCGACATCCCCAATGAGAAGCGCATCGAGATCGCCCTCACCTACATCTTTGGTGTTGGTCGTACTCGTGCCAAGGAAACGCTTGCCGCGACCGGTATCAATCCGGACATTCGCGTCAAGGATCTGACGGATGAGCAGCTGATTACGCTGCGTGATTACCTTGAGGGTAACTACAAGATCGAGGGTGATCTGCGTCGTGAAATCGATGCGGACATCCGCCGTAAGATCCAGATCAACTGCTACCAAGGCCAGCGTCACCGTAAGGGACTTCCTGTGCGCGGTCAGCGCACCAAGACCAATGCTCGTACCCGCAAGGGCCCGAAGCGCACGGTCGCCGGAAAGAAGAAGGCCACCAAGTAATCGGTGGCTGACAGTTCAAGCCACGAGGTGTGAGCCTCATCGTTTGAACATCAAAGCAAATTCGTTATTAGGAAACGAGGGTCAATGGCAGCTCAAAAGCAAGCCGCGCGCAAGCCGCGTCGCCGCGACCGCAAGTCGGTCCCGGTTGGGCAGGCGCACATCAAGTCCACTTTCAACAACACCATCATTTCGATCACCGACCCGTCCGGCGCAGTTGTGTCCTGGGCGTCCGGTGGCGATGTCGGCTTCAAGGGCTCCCGTAAGTCCACGCCGTACGCCGCTGGCATGGCCGCCGAATCCGCAGCCCGCAAGGCTATGGAGCACGGCCTCAAGAAGGTCGACGTGTTCGTGAAGGGCCCGGGTTCCGGTCGTGAAACCGCCATCCGTTCCCTGCAGTCCGCCGGACTCGAAGTCGGTTCCATCACCGACGTCACCCCGCAGGCACACAACGGCGTTCGTCCTCCGAAGCGCCGTCGCGTCTGAGCACTAGAAGAAATCATCAATCCAACGCCGCTTATGGCCGGTGAGTGCACCACCGGCCTGAAGCTGAAAGGATAACCACAGTGCTTATCGCACAGCGTCCGACACTTACCGAGGAATCTCTCAACCCTCAGCGTTCCCGCTTCACCATCGAGCCTCTTGAGCCTGGTTTCGGCTACACGCTTGGCAACTCGCTGCGCCGTACCCTCCTGAGCTCCATTCCGGGAGCGGCTGTGACTTCGGTGCGTATCTCCGGCGTCCCGCACGAGTTCACCACTCTGCCGGGTGTTGAAGAGGACGTTACCGAAATCCTGCTGAACATCAAGGGCATCGTGCTCACCAGCGAATACGATGAGCCGGTTGTCATGTATCTGCGCAAGAGCGGCAAGGGCGAGGCCACCGCGGGCGACATCACCCCGCCGGCCGGCGTCACCATCGCCAACCCGGACATGCATATCGCTACCCTCGCCGAGGATGGCGAACTCGAGATCGAGTTCACCGTCGAGCGTGGCCGCGGCTATGTGCCCGCCCAGATGAACAAGCAGGATAACGCCGAGATCGGCCGCATTCCGGTCGACTCGATCTACTCCCCGGTGCTCAAGGTGAGCTATCGTGTGGAAGCCACCCGCGTTGAACAGCGCACTGACTTCGACAAGCTCATCCTGGACGTGGAGACCAAGCCGGCTATCTCCCCGCGCGATGCAGTCGCATCCGCAGGCTCCACCCTGGTGGAACTCTTCGGTCTGTGCCGTGAGCTCAACACCCAGGCTGAGGGCGTCGAGGTTGGCCCTGCTCCTGTGGCAGAGGAAACCAACCCGGAGATGAACATCCCGATCGAGGACCTGAACCTCACCCAGCGCAGCTACAACTGCCTGAAGCGCGAGGGCATCCACACGATCGGCGAGCTGGTCGCCCACACCGAGCAGGATCTGCTCGATATCCGCAATTTCGGTATGAAGTCCATCGATGAAGTCAAGGAGAAGCTCCAGTCTCTGGGACTCGCCCTCAAGGCTTCCCCGCTGGGTAACTTCGATACCAATAATCTCGAAGGTGGCACCTTCTTCTCGCCGGAAGACGAGTGATCCGCCACTTTTGACCTAACCGCTTCGTTGGATTCGGACGTTCGGGCAACTGCCCACCTGAATCCAACGGGGCTTTCAAGGAGAAACAATGCCTACACCAAAGAAGGGTCCGCGTCTGGCCTCCAGCCCGGCTCATGAGCGTCTTATGCTCGCGAACATGGCCACCAGCCTGTTCCAGAACGGCCGCATCACCACCACCCTGCCGAAGGCCAAGCGTCTTCGTCCGCTGGCCGAGCGTCTGATCACGCTCGCCAAGCGTGGTGATCTGCACAACCGTCGTCGCGTGATGCGCGTCATCCGCAACAAGTCCGTCGTGCACAAGCTGTTCACCGAGATCGCCGAGCAGATGGAGCAGCGCGAAGGCGGCTACACCCGCATCGTCAAGATCGCTCCGCGTCGTGGCGATGCCGCTCCGGCAGCCATCATCGAGCTCGTCACCGAGCCGGTGAGCCCGAAGCAGGCCGTGGTGAAGGAAGCCGAAGCCGCAACCAAGGTTGCCGCTGCCGAGGCTCCGGAAGCCGCCGCTGAAGAGGCTACCGCTGAGAACGCCGAGTGAATCGCTCTTAGCTGATTGAAGGCCGGGAATCGCAAGGTTCCCGGCCTTTGTCATATCTGCTGCCAAGACTGTCGTGCCACATGCCTCACTATGCCAGCCATTTGCTATGCTCGATGCCGTGAGACTACGCATCGATTTGGCATATGACGGTACCGGCTTCTACGGATGGGCGAAACAGCCCGAAATACGTACGGTACAGGGCGAAATCGAACGCGTGCTGCATACCATTCTTCGCGTACCGGAAGGAGACCCGACCGAACCGCTGCGCCTTACCGTGGCCGGACGAACCGACACCGGCGTGCACGCCTCGCATCAGGTATGCCATCTGGACGTCAACGAGGACGTGCTCAAACGCTGCGTCGGCCACATGGACGTGCCGCCCGTCATCGCGCTTACCCGCAGACTTCAGCGCATGCTGCCGGCCGATATCGCAATCCGCGGCATCGCACCCGCTCCGGACGGTTTCGACGCGCGTTTCTCCGCGTTGGAACGTACCTACGTGTACCGAATCGCCGATAGGTCAAGCGAGGTGGACCCTCGTACCAGAAACTTCGTATTGCATATCGACGATGAACTTGACCTCAAAGCCATGAACGAAGCCGCTGCGATGACGATCGGCCTGCACGATTTCGGCTCGTTCGCCACCCCGAATCCGGGCGGCACCACCATACGCGAGGTGAAGACCGCGTATTGGCGTCGCGTGCCGCAGCGGACGCTTATCGACGACGGCATGACGATGGGGGAGCGGTACCGTACGCCGACCGTGGAATCGGGCCTCGTCTGCTTCGTGATCGTCGCCGACGCGTTTGCACGCAATATGGTGCGCTCCCTCGTCAACGGCTGCGTGCAGGTCGGTATCGGCAAACGTTCCCTCGACTGGTTTGCAGGAAAAATGGCGGCTCCGCTGCGCGAAGGCTCCACAGGACCGATCGCGCCGCAAGGACTGACGCTGGAGCATATCGAATATCCGGCCGACGACCAGCTGGCGGTCCGCGCCGAAGCCATTCGCGCCAAGCGCACACTGTAGCTTTATTGCGATTGTCATAGCCATGTTACGGGCGATTGTCATGTCCATTGCCGAGACATTGTCGTAACAGACCGTTTCGTTTTCCGGAAACGCTGGTTCGTTAGGTTTTTCTTCCATCAAGGCACGATGCCTCAGATTGGCATGCGTTCGCATGGGGTGGAAGGGAGCGTGGAACGATGATTGAATCCGCCGCACGAAGGTTGGCTTCGGAACTGGTCGATCGTCGGGAGTCGATCAACCGGGAGCTGAGCCGTAATGGCGTACGGTTCGGCATCTACAAGAACGGCGAGTACCATGACCGGCTGTTTCCGTACGATCCGATTCCGCGCATCATCGAATCGGACGAATTCGACAGAATGGAAGCCGGACTGAAACAGCGCGTCAACGCGTTGAACGCCTACCTGCGCGACATCTACTCCGACAAGCAGGCCATCAAGGACGGCATCGTGCCGGAAGAATACGTGTACACGTCCGCGGGATACTTTCCGCAAGTCAACGGCGTGACACCTCCGGGCGGCGTGTTCGCGCACGTCGCCGGCGAGGACCTGGTGCAGGGGCAGGACGGGCAATGGTGGGTGCTGGAAGACAATCTGCGCATTCCATCCGGTGCCAGCTATCCGCTGTTCGCCCGCGATATCGAACGCAGAATCACGCCCAGCCTGTTCCGCAACGTACGTGTGCGCGACAATCGCGATTATCCACGACTGCTGCGCCAATCCATGGATTTCGTCTCCACCGACGGCATAGCAGTGGTGCTCACCCCCGGCAGGTACAATTCCGCGTTCTTCGAACATGCATACCTGGCCGAGAAAACCGGCGCGGCGCTCGCGTTCCCCGAAGACCTCGAAGTCGTGGACAACAAAGTGTACTTCCTCGACTATGCCGGCAGGAAACACCGCGTCGGCGTGGTCTACCGCCGTCTGTCCGACGAATATCTCGACCCGTTCGCGTTCAACCCGGATTCCGTGATCGGCGTGCCGGGAATCCTGTCCGCCTACAGGTCGGGCAATGTGGCGATCGTCAACGCTCCGGGCAACGGCGCGGCCGACGACAAGGCCATCTACTATTTCGTGCCGAACATGATCCGCTATTATCTCGGCGAAGAGCCGATTCTGCACAATGCGCCGACCTACATGCCGATGTTCGACAAGGACCGCAAGGAGGTACTCGACAGGCTCGGCGAACTGGTCATCAAGGATGTGGCGGAAGCGGGCGGCTACGGCGTCGTGTTCGGCTCATCGCTCGACCGGTCGCGGCGAGAGGAACTGGCCGAACGCATCAAGGCCGAACCGCGCCGGTTCATCGCGCAGGAGGTCATCCAATTCAAGGACATCGACGTGGTGGACCCCGAAACCGGACAGATGAGCCCACGTAAATGCGATCTGCGCGCCTTCGTGGTGACCGGCAAGAACACGCACGCATGGTATTCGGGACTGACACGCTACTCGTCCATACCGGGCCAGATGATCGTCAACTCATCACAGGGCGGCGGTTTCAAGGACACCTGGGTACTGGCCAAAGAGACCGGCGTGGAGCATGATTACGCACCCGGCTCGGAGGTCGTGCGCGTGCTGGAGCAGTCCCGCAAGCACTCGCTGGCACTCGTCACCGCGTCGAAGGCCGACAACCTGTTCTGGCTCGGCCGCTACACGGAACGCGTATTCACCACGCTGAGCCAATTCTTCCCCTTCTACGACCGTGTGATGGACACGGATGTGGACGCGTTCCGACCGTTCGCCCGTGCGCTCGACCTGCCGGAGGATTTCGAGGATTTCGACGCGTTCATCCACAGCTTCCTGTACGACGAGAAGAATCCGGATTCCGTACGCAGCGCCATCGTCTACGCGTTCAACAACGCGGTGATTCTGCGCCCCGAACTTGGTTCTCGCTCGTTGCAGCAGGTGGAGTTGGCCATGAGCTCCATAGTGGAGGCATCCGAATACGGCGGCACGGACGCGGACATCTTCAAACACCGCGACATCGCGGACAACATGCTCGCCTTCTGGGGAGGTGTGGAGAATTCCCCCGTCGAACCGACTCTGAAATCGTTCATTTTCGTGGGCAAATATCTGGAACGTCTGGATCTGTACACACGATTCGGATATTCCGTGGAAGAGCTCAAGGCGCCGCTCGCCAAACTGGGCAGCTACATCCTGCCGTTGAACGGTCTGCCGGTACCGCAATGCTTCGCCGAAGGATTGCGCTGGCTGGTCGGCCAGCTGCCGCAGCGGGGATATGCGGAGCTTGCGGAAAAACTGGGGATGCTGCTGAAAGATTTCGATGGGCGCATCTCCACGAAGGATCTGAAGGATCTGGGCATGCTCAACACGATGGACATGGACGCCGCGCGACTGTGAAGAATACGTGCCACAGCCATCGCACGGTGCGTGTATAACGGCTGGAACAAGGCCCACGGCGTGGAAAACGCCGAAGGAACGACAATAATCGCTGAGGAGACGATGTGAAGAAACTGGTGTTTGACTATGAGATGAAGCTCTCATTCAGCTCGCCCGTGACCGACCATCGCTTCCAACTGCGCTGCATTCCAGCCACCGGCCCACGCCAGCAGGTGATCGACGTGGCAGTCAAAATCGAACCGGATGTGGAACTCGAAACCACCATCGATTCCTTCGATTCCGTGGTGATGACCGGATTCATTCCCGAACCGCACACCATGTTCAACTACTCGGTGACCGGCATCGCCTTCGTGGACAACGCGCATATCAAATCCGAAATCTACAAGCCGCTGTACCGCTTCAATTCGGCGTTGACAGTGCCGGGGCCGGCCATCGAAGCGTTGATCGGCATCTGCCGTGAACGCATCGCGTCCCTGCCTGCCGACTGCACGCCGATCGACCAAGCCCGTGAGGTGATGGACGAGGTGTTCAAAACGTTCGTCTACACGCCGGCCTCCACCACCATCCGCACCACCGCCGAGGAAGCGTTCGCTCAACGCAAGGGCGTATGCCAGGATTACGCGCACGTCATGCTGTCCGTGTGCCGGCACGTCGGACTCACCGCCCGATACATCGCGGGATTGCTCGGCGGCGAGGGCGCCACGCACGCATGGGTCGAAATCTACCATGATGGACGTTGGGTCGGTTTGGACCCCACACACAACCGTATGGTCGACGACAACTACATCACCATCGCCCATGGCCGCGATTACCGCGACTGCATGCTCGACATCGGCATCTTCTCCGGCTGCGACGTCAAGCAGGACCAGTGGGTCAACGCTTCCGTGCACGAGCAGGGATACTGATTCCCCGACGTTTTCTCGATGCCGGATTCCGTATTTCGGCAGATGCAAAGCAGATAAACAAAAAAGGCCGAAACGCCATTGTTTCAACCTTCATTGCATGCGGATAAGGCGAGATTCGAACTCGCGGAGGGGTTCGCCCTCACACGCTTTCGAGGCGTGCTCCTTAGACCGCTCGGACACTTATCCATTCGTCACCTGAAAACAAGCAACTTGATAATTGTGCCACAGCGGTGGCGATTGTCAAATCGGACTGGCTGCAACGGTGTGATTTCCGGCGTGTCTTGCTTTGCGCCCGACTGTGCGTCCTTAGGCGAACAGCGCTTCGTCGAAGGAAGGATAGCCCCAATCAAGCGCCAATTCGACACGGTCCGCAATCAGACCGGCAAGCACGCCCAGGGATTGCGCTCGCGAATCCGTCGACTGTTTTGCATTGGTGACGCGTGACTGGGAATGATCGTTCGCGGCATTGGAGCTTCCGGCGATTGCCGTTATCTCGCTTCGCGCGCAGTTCATTTCGATGGTGGCGTCGGTCGGTGCCTTAAGGCCGGTGGCGGAATCGAGCATCGTGTCGGGGTGGGCGAGCAAGGCGGTGGCCTCGTACGTTTTCCTACGATCGTCAATGGTGCCCGAGAAGGATGCGAACCGTTGCGATGTGGTCTTATGACGATCGCTGATATCCAGCGTCGCATGGCCGCTGTTGCGGGCCGCCAGCACTTCCATGGCGAATCCGGCACGGTCTTCGGCCTGCGCGGCGGTGGCAAGGGACTTGGAATCGACGTCAAGCGATTCGACATCGTCAAAACGCGACAGCGTGATCGGCGCGACGGCCACCGACAGTTGATCGCCCAGTGCGCGAGCCATATGACGTGCCTGCGCGCTGCGCAACGTGCCTTCGGCAAAACGCGCCGGACATTGCGCCGCGGTGTTCGTCCATGCGGAGACCGCCTGCTGCGCCGAGAAATAGCGGCGGATGATGTGCTGATGCTGGTCGTGTGCGATCTTGTTATCGGCGGTGGCATCGAAATAGGCCTTCTCGCACGGGCTTTGCCGTTGTTCGGCTTCAGCCCTGCCTGCGATCCTGGGCATGGAGCATGCCGTCAGCGCCGGCATGAGGATAGCGGTGCAAAGCAATGCGCAGACGCGTTTCGCGATAAAAGAAACCGAGCGGAAAGAAGGGGTACGTGTCTGCATGAATCATTAGACTAATATCTGACTGTGACCATTGGGCCATGCGCTCGGAATAACTTCATATAGGAGGTCTTGGAAATATGGAACTGGACCTGGCAGGAATGCACCAGCTCGCCGCTGGGCAGGGAATTGATCCCGAGACGCTGGATGCCGCACTCTCGGAAGCATTGCGACTGGCATATCTGAAAACCCCTCACGCTGCGAAGCACGCTCGCGTCGAGCTTGATCCGCGTGCGGGAAGCTTCACCGTATGGGCCCAGGACGAGATTCCTGGCGAGCCGACTGAAGACGATCCCCACCCCGCGCCGACTCTGGGCGAGGAATACGACGACACTCCGCACGATTTCGGCCGACTGGCCGCTGCGACCGCTCGTCAGGTGATCAGCCAGCTGTTCCGCAAGGCCGAGGATGACAAGGTGTTCGGCGCGTTCTCCGGTCAGAAGGGCAAGCTCATCACCGGCATCGTGCAGCAGGACGTCAAGGACACATCCAACGTGCACGTGGCCGTCGGCGACGTCGAAGCCCTGCTGCCGCGCCGCGAGCAGGTGCCCGGCGAACGCTACCGTCACGGCGAACGTATCCGCGTGTACGTGGTGAACGTGGCCCGTGGTCTGAAGGGCCCGGAAATCGTGGTGTCCCGTTCCCATCCGGAGCTGGTCCGCCGCCTGTTCGAACGTGAGGTTCCGGAACTGGTTTCGGGAGCCGTGTCGATTATGGCGGGCGCCCGCACCAAGATCGCCGTCCGTGCCAACACCGAAGGCGTCAACCCGAAGGGCGCGCTGATCGGCCCCGGCGGAGCCCGAGTGCGCGCCGTCATGGAGAACCTCGGTCCTGAGAAAATCGATATCGTCGACTGGTCCGCGGATCCGGCGAAATTCGTCGCCGCGGCGCTGTCTCCGGCCGTCGCCACCGGTGTGCAGGTGATCAGCGAGAAGAACAAGACGGCCATCGCCTTCATCCACGATGACCAGCTGTCCCTGGCCATCGGCAAGGAAGGCCAGAACGCACGTCTTGCGGCCAAGCTGACCGGCTGGAAGATCGGCATCGAATCCGCTGAGGCGCATGCCAAGAAGATGGCCGAATCGGCGGACCATTCCGATGGGGAAACCGAGGAATAAACAACACTTCCGGTAGACAACAAGCCCGTGGACGTACAATCCACGGGCTTGAGTATGCTGGACTCGACAATCCAAAGCGTGACGGCCATGCCGTCATGCCCAGGGAAAAGACGAGGTATCACGAACATGGTTGCACGATGAGAAGGAACAAGCTCGCCGTGAATCAGTAGCGGTCGCGCCCGTATGCGCGCGGCCCAAGATAGGAGAATTGAGTGCCGAAAGCACGCGTATATGAACTTGCCAAGGAACTTGGCGTTGACAGCAAAACCGTTTTAAGCAAACTTGAGGCGATGGGCGAATTCGTGAAGTCCGCATCGTCTACCGTTGAACCTCCCGTTGCACGCAAGCTGAGGAACGCATTCGCGTCCAGCGGACAGGGCAACGCATCTGATTCCAAGAAGCCGGGCCATACGGCCAAGAAGCCTGCCGAACCGGCATCTCATTCCATGCCAAAGCCGGCCGCTCCGTCAGCACCGAAGCCGGCTGCCCCCGCAGCGCCGAAGCCGGAACCCCGGCCCGCACCCCAGCCCGAGAAAAAGCCGGAGCCGCCCCGCCGCCGGGAACCCCTGACCCCGCAGGAGCAGCAGGAGGATGCAGAGATGGCCGAACTCAAGGCCATGCTCTATGGCACCCCCAAGCCCGCCCCGGTGGAGGAGGTGCAGGATGCCCCCGAAGAGGTGCTGGCCGTGGAGCCGGAAGCTCCCGCAGCGCCTGAGGGCCCGGCCATCCCCATGGTGTTTGCCGAGGATCAGTCGGTAAAGCAGGCGAAGTCTGCCCCGGAAGCCGCGCCAGAGGTTGAGCCGGAACCGGAAACGGCGTTCCAGTTCTTTGACAAGGGCGCGGACGAGAACGAGCCGCAGGCCCCTACCCGCACCGAGGCCCCCAGCAAGGACGACAGCATGAGCCTGCCGCTGATGGGGCTGGAAGAGGACGAAGCACCCGCCCGGCCTGCCGCCCCGGCAGAGGAGGCCCCGGCCCAGCCTGCTGAGGAAGCGGCCCCTGCCGCATCGGAGGCTGAGGAGAAGCCTGAAGAGGAAGCCGAGCCGGAAACGCCCGAGCAGGTGGGGGAGAAGCTCCGCCGGATGGGCGCGGAGCTGACGCTGCGGTGTGTGCTGGAGGGCATCCTAGCCGTGGTGCTGCTCCACTTTGGCCTTGTTGCCGAGGGGCTGCTGGCCCCTGTGGCCTCCCTTGACCCCGTGATCGCCCCGGCGGCGTTCTATGCCGCCAATCTGCTCTTCCTGGCCGGTGCGCTGGCTGTGGGCTGGCCTGTCCTGCGGGATGGCCTGCAGGGCCTCAAGGGCCGCCCCAGTGCAGACACCATGCCGGCGCTGGCCGCCTGCGGTGCGCTGGTGCAGGCTGCGGTCGCCCTGCTCAACGCCCAGAGCTATCAGAATTCCAGCTGGACGCTGCTTTCCGGCGTGGCTGCACTGGGCCTGTTCCTGGCCCTGCGGGGCAGCCGTGTCCTGCTGACTGCCGTCAGAAATGGCTACGACCTCGCCGCCCGATCCCCTGAGGGGCTGCAGGGCGCGTTCCGTGTCCGGGATAAGGACCTGATCCGGGTGCTGGCCCGGAGCCTGGATCAGAAAGACCCCTGGGTGCTGCTCAGCCGCCCTGTCCAGTGGGACGAAGCACTGGTGGAGCAGAGCTTCGGGGAGCGCGCCAGTGAGCGCCGCGCCCGCAAGACAGCCCTGATCCTGCTGGGTGCCGCCGTGCTCAGCGGGCTGGTGTTCCTGCTGTTTGGCGGCGGGCCCAACGGCATGGCCGCAGCCCTGACCTCTATGCTCTGCATGGGTGCACCGCTGTCCTCCACCCTGGTTGCGGGCGTCGCTTCTCTGCGCCTGCAAAAGACCGCTGCCGCCGCCGGTGCTGTGGTGCCCGGCTGGGCTGCCATTGAGGAGCTGGGCGGTGTGGATACCGTGCAGGTGGATGCCGACGAGCTCTTTACCGCTGACAGCGTGAATCTGGAGGATATCCGCATCTTCAAGGGCGGCCGCATCGACCGTGCCATCCTCTATGCGGCCAGCATCCTCAACCACAGCTGTGAGACCCTGCGGGGCCTGTTCCGTCAGATCATCGAGGACCGCACCGAGATCCTGTACCCTGTGAAGGACTTGGAGGTCCACCACGGCCTCGGTTTTGCCGCCTGGTGCGATAACAACCGGGTGCTCATCGGCAACCGGCTGTACATGGAGCGGGAGGGCGTGCCCCTGCCTGAGCAGGAGTATGAGGATGAGCACTCCCAAAACGGCGCGCTGCAGATCCTGTATCTGGCTGTTTCTGGCAGCCTGCACGCCATGTTCGTGCTCCATTATGTGGGCGGCCGCAACGCCGCCCGCGGGCTGGAGGTGCTGCAGCGGGAGAACATCCGCCTGCTGGTCACCTGTGAGGACCCCAGCCTGACGGCCCGCCACATCACTGAGGCTTACCATCTGCCCGAGGGGATGATCACTCTGCTGGATCAGGAGCAGTGCAGTGCGCTGACCCCTGCCCAGCCGGACGAGACGGCCCGCTGCTGTATGCTGCATGATAAGGGCTTTGCCAGCCTGATCGGCGGCCTGCGCGCGGCGGAAAAGGCCCAGAACGCCGAGACGAGCGCCACCACGGTGCAGATGGTCTCGGTCTGGTTCTCGGTGGTCATCGGTGTTCTGCTGACCTACGCGGGCAGCATCGGCACCCTGTCGGTGGCCGCTGTCCTGATGTATCAGGCAGCTTGGAGCGCTTTGAGCGTTGCGGTCTGCGCCCTGAAACAGCACAACTGAAAATAATTCATAAAATGAAATCGTACAAAAAGAAGCGGCTGTCGTGTCAGCCGCTTCTTTTTGTTGCAATTGCGGATAAAGTGTGTCATACTTCTACCCAGAGTTTACGGAAAGAGAGGGGAGCCCGCTATGTCATACCGTGCCGCGATCTGTGATGACAGCACGACCGATGCTGAATTTGTGGGGAGCATTCTGCACCAGTGGGCCGCAGAGCGTGGCATTGAGGTGGAGAGTGAGCGCTTTGCCTCGGCGGATGCCTTTCTTTTTCGCTACGCAGAGGACAAAAGCTTTGACCTATTACTTCTGGACGTGGAAATGCCGGGCACGGACGGTGTGACGCTGGCCAAAACGGTGCGGCAGGAGAATGAAGCCGTGCAGATCGTGTTCATCACCGGCTACTCCGATTACATTGCCGAGGGCTATGACGTGGCTGCCCTCCACTACCTGGTGAAGCCGGTCAGCCGCGAAAAGCTCTTTGCTGTTCTCGACCGTGCCTGGGAAAAGCACCGCCGCAACGCCCGGTGCCTGAACCTGGAGCTTTCCGGCGAGCTGGTGCGCCTGCCGCTGTATGAGGTGCGGTATCTGGACGTGCACCAGAATTACGTCACGGTTCATGCCAGGCAGGATTACACCGTCAAGCGGACGCTTGGTGAGTTCGAGGCCCAGCTGGACGAAGGCTTCCTCCGGGTGGGGCGGGGGATGATCCTGAACCTGAAACAGATCCGCCGTGTGACCAAAAAGGAAGTCGTGCTGGCCGATGGTACCGCCCTCCCATTGCCCCGGGGTGCCTATGAGCCCCTGAACCGGGCAATCATTGAGAGGACTTAATGATGAAACTTAAATTCTTTTCAAAGCTCCTCGATAAACGCATCGCCGCTTACCAGCGGGAGCTCATCGAGACCCACTACAAAGAGGTGGACAACATGTACCGCCAGATGCGGGGATGGCGGCACGATTACCGGGGACACATCCAGACCATGAAGGTGCTGGCGGCACAGGGGGATCTGGACGGCATCAAAGCCTACCTGGATGCATTGGATACCGACCTGAACACTGTTGATCTGGCTGTAAAAACCGGCAATGCCATGGCTGATGCCATCATCAACAGCAAGATCTCCCTTGCCAAGAGCCGAAATATCCCGGTGCAGATCGATGCCCATATCCCGGTCAAACTGAAAATGAGTGAGCTTGACCTCTGCTGCATCCTGGGCAACCTTTTTGATAACGCCATGGATGCCAGTGCGGAGCTGCCCGAGGAGGAGCGGCTCATCCGGGTATATATGGATATGAAGGGCACACAGCTCTATATCTCCTTCACCAATTTCACGGCAACTAAAAAGCAGAAAAAGCTTGCGGGCCGTTTTGTCACCACCAAGGGCGAGGGCCACGGCTTCGGGCTGGTGCGCATTGATGCCATCGTGGAAAAGCTGGATGGCTACCTCAGCCGCAACAGCGAGGATGGGGCATTCACGACGGAGATATTGATTCCACAGGTGTAAACCTCTCAGGCGCTCCGCGCCAGCTCCCCTGATTGGGGAGCCAAGTTCACGCTGCTACTGGCTTGCCTCTCCTACTAGGAGAGGTGGCAATGCGAAGCATTGACGGAGAGGTTCCTGCAATTCATCCCCCAAATCAGGCGTTTCGTCCCCGGAATGTGTCGGGGGCGATTTTTTGTGTTAGGATCATTGCCAGACAAGTGAAAGGGGATTCCAAAATGGGAAAGAACGAGAAAACCAAAAAGCCAAAGCCCAAATACAATGTCTGGCAGAACACTGCCTACATGCTCTCGGTGGCCTGGGACACCCGACGGAGCGTGCCGCTGCTGGTGGTGCTGCTGGCCGTCTGCACGGCAGGCAAGACCACTGCCGAAATGCTCATCAGCCCGGCGGTGCTGGGCAAACTGGAAAGCGGCGCACCGCTGGGCCAGCTGCTGGGTGCCATCGGCGGGTTCACCATCCTGCTGTTTGCCCTGACCGCGCTGTGCTACTACATCGACCACCTCACCATGTTTGGCCGGTGCGGCGTGCGGCTGGAGCTGCTGAAGCGCATCAACACCAAACGCACCCGCACGGCCTATGCCAACCTGCTGGATGAAGCCTTCCGTCTGATGTATCAGAAGGGCCACGATGCCTGTATGAACAACCGTGCTTCCGGAGAGGCTTTTTGGAAAAGTTGGACGGATATCATGACAAATCTCATCGGCTTCGGGGTGTATCTGGCTCTGCTGTCCGGGCTGAACCCCTGGCTCTGTGTCCTGACGGCCCTGACCGCTGTGGTGAGCTATTTTTCCACCAGGAATATCAACGAGTGGGGCTACCGCCACCGGGAGGAGGGGGCAAAGATCACCCGGAGCCTGCATTACCTGCGCAACACCGCCGAGGGACGCGAGTTCGGCAAGGATATTCGCATCTTCGGCCTGCGGCAGTGGCTCACTGACCTGTACGATTCTGCTTTGCGGCTCAACTATGCCTTTCTCGAAAAGCGGGAGCGCGCCTACCTGACCGCCAACCTCATCGACCTGGCCCTGCTGCTGGTGCGCAACGGTGCGGCCTATGCTTATCTGCTCTGGCTCACCGTGACCAGGGGCCTGCCGGTGTCGGAATTCCTGCTCTACTTCGGTGCGGCCTCCGGCTTTGCCCAGTGGGTCACAGGCCTGATGGAGCAGTTTGCCCTCCTGCGCAAGCAGAGCCTGGACATCTCCACCATCCGGGAGTTCCTCGAGCTGCCGGAACCCTTCCGGTTTGAGGAGGGCATCCCGCTGGAAAAGCGGCTGGATATGCCCTATGAGCTGCAGCTGGAGGATGTGAGCTACCGCTACCCCGGTGCGGAGAAAAACACCATCGCCCACATGAGCCTGACACTGCACCCCGGCGAGAACCTGGCCATCGTGGGCTTGAATGGCGCTGGCAAGACGACACTGGTCAAGCTGATCTGCGGCTTCCTTGACCCCACCGGGGGGCGTGTTCTGCTGAACGGGCAGGATATCCGGCAGTATAACCGCCGGGATTACTACAAGCTGTTTGAAGCGGTCTTTCAGGATTTCAGCATGCTCTCCTGCACGGTGGCCGAGAATGTGGCCCAGGCCATGGACGGCATCGACGAGGAAAAGGTGCGGTACTGTCTTGACCAGGCAGGGCTGACGGAAAAAATCACATCCCTCCCGGCGGGGATCAAGACCCATGTGGGCCGGGATGTCTATCTGGACGGCGTGGAGTTCTCCGGCGGCCAGACCCAGCGCCTGATGCTGGCCCGGGCCTTGTATAAAGACGCGCCTATTCTTGTGCTGGATGAGCCCACTGCCGCCCTTGACCCCATCGCCGAGGATGATATCTACCAGAAGTACAACGAGATGACCCGGGGCCGCACCAGCCTGTTCATCAGCCACCGGCTGGCCTCCACCCGTTTCTGTGACCGCATTCTCTTCCTTGAAAACGGCCGTGTGGCCGAGGAGGGGACCCACGACCAGCTGATGGCCCAAAACGGCGGCTATGCCAAGCTGTTTGCGGTGCAGAGCAAATATTACAAGGAGGGCAAGGCCGTATGAACGAAGAAAAAATGACCCTGAAGGAAAGCGTCCGGCTGACCCTGCGGGCCTGGCGCTTTTACTGGAAAAATACGCCCCGCTTTGTGCTGTCCACCGTGCTGTGGGCACTGGCGGATGCCGTCAGCCCCTATGCCGTGGTCTGGTTCTCGGCCCGGCTGGTGGCTGAGCTGTCGGACGCGCGGGACCCGCAGGCCCTTGCCGTGGATGTGGCGTGGGTGCTGGGCGTGACCGCTCTGCTCACGCTGGTGCGGTCGGTCCTGCTCCACTGGAAGGGCGTGGAGCGGGAACAGCTGAACTGGCAGCTGGGCCATGACTGCTTTATGGAAAAGCAGATGTCCATGGATTATGCCGACGAGGACAGCCAGCAGGTCTACGACCTCTACAATTTCATCCAGCAGAGCGAAAGCTTCTGCGGCGGCGGCAATCCCAACGCTGTGGCGCTGCTGGACAGTGTATCCGCGGCGGTATTCCGTATTCTGGGCGGTGCGGTGCTGTCGGTGGGGCTGTTCACGGCCAGAGTGCCCGCCGGCCCGCTGACAGTCCTCAACAGCCCGCTCTGTGTTCCGGCAGTGCTGGTGCTGATCCTGGCCGTGGCGTGGCTCTCGCCGGTGTGCGCTTCCAGCGCGGGCATCAGCAGCCCGGATATCGAGGAGGAGGGCCGCTGGGGCAACCGGCTCTGGGCCTTCCTCATGGGGGTATGTCGGGACGACAAAAAGGCGCTGGACGTGCGGATGTACGACCAGTTCGAGTTTTTGAAAGATCACGCCGCCGTCTCCATGCCTGCCTTTGAGCGGGCCCGCAAGGGGAAATTCGGCATCCTGAATGCCACGGGCAACGCCGTTTCGGCTCTGCTCATGGGTCTTGCCTACCTCTTTGTATGCCTGAAGGCCTACGGCGGGGCCTTTGGTCTGGGCGCTGTGACCCAGTATGTGGGCGCAGCCACCAACTTTTTTGTGGGCATCGGCGGGCTGTTCCCCGCCGTGGGCGACTGCAGATTCAACGCCCCCTACCTGAAAACGCTCTATGACTATCTTGACCTGCCCAACAAGATGTACAAGGGCAGCCTGACCACCGAAAAGCGGAGCGACCGCCAGTATACCGTGGAGTTCCGGGATGTCTCGTTCCGGTACCCCGGCAGCGAGCAATATGCCCTGCGCCACCTGAGCATGACCTTCAAGGTGGGGGAGCGGCTGGCCGTGGTGGGCATGAACGGCAGCGGCAAGACCACCTTCATCAAGCTGCTCTGCCGCCTATACGACCCCACCGAGGGTGTCATCCTGCTCAACGGCATCGACATCCGTAAGTACCGCTACGATGAGTACATGGATATCTTCTCGGTGGTGTTCCAGGATTTCAAGCTGTTCTCCCTGCCGCTGGGCCAGAATGTTGCCACGGCCCAGCATTATGATGCCGCCCGTGCCGCCGACTGCCTGCAAAAAGCGGGCTTTTCCGACCGGTTGGCCCGGATGCCCAAGGGGCTGGACACCTGCCTTTATAAAGATTTGGACGAGGATGGCGTGACCATCTCGGGCGGCGAGGCCCAGAAGATCGCCATTGCCCGGGCCCTGTACAAGGATGCACCTTTCATCGTGCTGGATGAGCCTACCGCCGCCCTGGACCCGGTGGCTGAAGCGGAGATCTACGCAAAGTTCAACGAGATCGCGGGCGATAAGACTGCAATTTATATCAGCCACCGGCTGTCCTCCTGCAAGTTCTGTGATGAGATCGCCGTGTTCGACCACGGCGAGGTCGTCCAGCAGGGAACCCATGAGGAACTGCTGGGGGAGCCGGATGGAAAGTATTACGAACTGTGGAACGCCCAGGCACAGTATTACACCGAAGAAAGCGCGTGAACCTGGCCTCCCTATCAGGGGAGCTGTCACCGGAGGTGACTGAGCGCTTTTTGGCCCTGATGTTCTGCACAAAAAAATCGGAAAAAACTGGAATTCCCGACGAAATCGGGTGCGAAAGCACAGCACTTTGGGCGAAAAACTTGACCCACATTGGCCGGACGTGTAAAATAAATCAATAGTGAGAAAAATCATGGACGCGAAATTTTTCCATGTGTGCGGCATTCCTTTGATCCCATGGGATGAAATAAGGAGGGAAGTTCGACCCAATGAAATGGAAATTCCAAACCGCGGGGCGGCTTCTGGCCCTGCTGGCTCTGAGCGGGGCCCTGCTGGCTGCCCCTTTGCCCGCGCAGGCCGCGCCCGGTGTGCTGACAGGCCTGACCGGAACCGGCTCCAAGCTGGAACTGGAGCTGACCGAGATGGAGCTGGAGATCACCGATGATGACCCCCGCCCCAAGGGCTACCTGTACACCAGCGGACAGAGCGATTATTACTTCATCGTCTGGATGAGCAGCAACTCCAATGTTGCCACGGTGGATGGCGACGGCAAGGTGACGGGCCGCAATGCAGGCACTGCCATCATCACCGCCATCTCCGACCACGGCGAACGCGCCGCCTGCAAGGTGACCGTGACCCGCAAAAATGAAGAAGCAGCCAGAAAAAAGCCCACGCTGGATACCACCAGCCTGAGTCTTGTGCTGCAGTACAATGACCTGCACCCCACCCACCAGCTCCAGCTGACCAACAGCGACCATTCCTTCCTCTATGTCTACCAGTGGATGAGCAGCAACCCTGAGGTTGCCACAGTCAGCGACAAGGGCCTTGTCACGGCTCAGGCGGCGGGCACCACCACCATCACGGCAATGGTCTCCAACGGCCAGGCTCTGCGGTGCAGCGTCACGGTGACTTCGGATATCGGCAAGGTGACCTTGAACAAGAGTGACCTGCTGCTCCGCACCGTGGGCACCCAGGAACGTCTGACGGCCACCGTTGCGGTGGAAGGCGGCGGCAGTGTGCCCATTACATGGGTCAGCAGCAACCCCGGTGTCGTTACCGTGGATGCGGATGGCGTGGTGACCGCCATTGCCGATGGAGAAGCCAAGGTCACGGCCCTTTCGCCTGCCGGACGCTTTGACGTGTGCAGCGTTGTGGTGGGCATGGCGGCGGAGAAGTACGAATCTGAAGCCGACCTTGCCGACGAACTCAAGCTCCCTGACCCCTACGTTGCCGTAAGGCTGAACAAACTGGCATAAAGAAAAAGCACCCGCCCATGGCTGTTTTTGACGGCTATGGGCGGTTTTTGCGTGTATGGAAACAGATGCGCTGGGAAAAACTTGCCGAAGAGGAATTTTTTGCAAAAAATATTTTGCGTTGCGTGTTGCGGTGTACCTGACACATCCGGCTGCCTCCGGCAGGTGAAAAAGGACAAAATGGCCCGAACGTTGTTTAAGACAGGGGGCGGATGCCCCACGGAGCGGCGAAATCTCTGCAAAAAAAGGCGGCTGTCCGGCTTGAATGACACATTTAACAAAAATTTGACGTGAAGTGATTGAATTTGCAACTCTTGACAGAAGGCGGGACAAACCATTATCCTTTTATCAGAGGAAAGTATTTTATGTCGCCAGACGTTGGAATGCCTGGTGTACAAGTGTGTGTCAGGAGGGAAAGAATATGACCAACTACCGGAACCGAATCGGGGAAGCCATTGCCTTTGCCCGGAACGTGGCGGGCAGATCCCAGCAGGAGCTTGCGGATATGCTGGGGCGGGACAAGCGCACCATTCAGAAATGGGAGCGGGGCGAGATCCGCATTGCGCTGGAGGATTTTCTGGATGTATTCGATACTCTGCACCTGCCGGTGGGGCCCTATGAAATGTGGATCCTGCATCCGGAACTCTTTCCGCGCGGCATGGAGGATATCAAGGGCTTCAGCACCGAAAAGAAGCGGAGGACACTGGCGGATTATTATCTGCATCAGGCTGCACCGCTGGAGATCGAGCAGGAGTATTACATCCTGTTCGGCGACCACGGCAGCAACAGCTGCGGAATCCGGCAGGAGCTGCTGGCCAACCTGCAGACTCCGCTCCGTGACCGCAAACGGATCGTGAACCAGATCATCGACAACTACTATGAGGCCCGGGCCATCGGACATCTGACCGACCCGGAGGGCCAGCAGCCAGTGATGCCCATTCTGGAAGCCTGCTACGATGCCAGTGCACGGAGCGTGAAAGCCAACGAGAACCGGTACAGCATCGGCAGCATCGAGGACTATCTGGACGATGCGGCGAAACCGGCAGAAGAGTGAACCGAACAGCAGACGGCCATGTGCAGCCGCCTGCTGTTTTTGCGTTCGGCTGCCTGCGGGAAAATATTGTGAAATTTGCGGATTCCTGCTATACTTATCCTATTGATGAAAAAGAAGGGTGAGATAAATGGCATACAACATGGGCGGTCGGCGCTTCCGGCCGGTGGGCAGCGGAAAAAAGCGGACTGCGCCGCAGTACGGGCCGGTGGGCACAGGCTGCCCGTTTGTGGAGGAGGCCGTGGCGCGGCTGTACCGGGAGCAGAACGAGGAACATTTCTGGAGCCTGATGAACGCCCTGAACTATGCGCTGGAATTGCAGACCAAGGTGCTGGTTCCGCTGGATGCGGCGGTGGACCCCCAGAGCGGGGCCGCCCCCTGGGCACACCTGCCCATCCCGGAGGAGCGGGCCGAGGGCCTGCCGCCCTGGCTGCTCCACACCCGGAAAGAGCGGAACTATCTGCCGCTGTTCACCTCGGTAAAGAACGCCGAGGCGGAAAAGGCCAGCGCCACCCGCCCCATGGTGGAGCGCAGCCTGCGCAGCGCCATGGAGTATGCGCTGGAAACGGACGGCATCGATGGTGTGGTGCTGGATCCGTGGACAAGCTCTGCCACGCTGGATGTCTCCCTGCTCAGCGGGCTGCTGAGATCGGAGCGGGGAAGCGACAACCCCGGCGCTCAGGAGTTGGAAGCCGGGCACGCCGCCGCCCGGGCCGGGGATTGGCCGGAGGCAGCGGCACGCTACACTGCCGCCGCCGAGGCGGGCAGCGCAGAGGCGCTTTCTGCCCTGGGGGACTGCCTGTATTATGGCCGGGGTACCCGGAAGAATAAGACCCAGGCCCGGCGGATGTGGAAAAAGGCCGCACAGGCCGGGGAGGTGCAGGCCATGATCGCCCTGGGGGATGACTGTGCTGCATCGGGCGGGGAGATGGCGGAGACCCTGCAATACTACCGCCGCGCCCAGAGCGCTGCCCGGGAGGTGCCGGACATCGCCTACACCCCGCAGGTCTGCCTGCGTCTTGCCCAGTACGAGACCCAGTACCTCTCCCGCAAAAAGGCGCTGCTGCAGGTGGCCGAAGCTGTGCAGGGCTTTCGGATCTTGCAGGCCGAGGGCGAAACGGATGCTGCCGACTGGCTGCGGGAGGCTGAACTGCTGACCGATCAGCTGCTGGCCGACGATAAAAACGCCTGAAACACAGTTTCTTTACATTTGTTCTAAGGAATCGTCATAGGAAACCGGTAAGATATTCAAGGAAATATTCTGCGCCGAAGAAAAGAGGACAAGCACTATGAGCAAAGTGATCGGAATCGACCTTGGCACCACCAACTCCTGCGTGGCGGTGGTGGAGGGCGGCAAGCCTGTGGTCATCACCAACGCCGAAGGCGAGCGCACCACCCCCAGCGTGGTGGCCTTTACCAAGGATGGCGAGCGTTTGGTGGGCGGCGCGGCAAAGCGCCAGATCGCCACAAACTCCGGCCGCACGGTGTCCAGCATCAAGCGGTACATGGGTTCTGATTACCGGGTGCATATCGATGGCAGAGATCTGACCCCGCAGGAGATCAGCGCCATGATCCTGACCAAGATCCGCCGCGATGCCGAGAGCTACCTGGGCGGACCGGTGACCGAGGCCGTCATCACGGTGCCTGCCTATTTTGACGACAGCCAGCGCAAGGCCACGCAGGATGCGGGCCGCATTGCGGGCCTGAATGTTCTGCGCATCATCAACGAGCCCACCGCCGCCGCAGTGGCCTACGGCCTGGACAACGAGGCTCCCCAGAAGATCCTGGTCTATGATCTGGGCGGTGGCACCTTTGATGTTTCGATCATTGAGATCGAGGACGGCACCTTTACGGTGCTTGCCACCGGCGGCGACACCCATCTGGGCGGCGATGACTTTGACGAGCGCATCGTTGAGTGGGCTGTGGCGGAGTTCCGCAGGTCTGACCGCATCGATCTGACCAAGGACCCCGCTGCCATGGGCCGCCTGAAGGAGGAAGCGGAAAAGGCCAAGAAGGAGCTTTCCAGTGCGCTTTCCGCCCAGCTGAACCTGCCGTTTATCGCGGTGGGCAAGGATGGCCCTCAC
>ENA-OOXT01000690-OOXT01000690.1-human-gut-metagenome-genome-assembly--contig:-NODE-690-length-24390-cov-4.695254_pt1 | contig 24390 bp, 16 predicted proteins | sample MGYA00241590_ERZ501349 | MGnify/ENA primary metagenome ERZ501349 (study PRJEB25962, sample SAMEA2042838) | human gut metagenome | biome: human gut; feature: human-associated habitat; material: faeces...
AAGATAATCTGGACTGGGAGAAAGAAGCTGATATGGATGCAGCACTGGATTTTGCAGACAGTTTTTAGATGGTTATGAAATAGCAGTAACAGGAAAACAGACTGACAGTAAGGAAAGTTTTACGGAAACAGAATAGCAGAAAAAGACAATGGCAGTGGTGGCATTTCAGACATTATGAATTGGAGAAATGTTTATGACTGCTATTTTTATGTCTTTTAGCAGAAATGGAAAGAGATCCAGAAAAAGAAAGACAGAAATTACGGAAAAATATAACAGAAAAGCGTTGGCAGATGGGTGGATTGAACAAGCAAGGCGAAGAAAAGAATAGAGTGCCGGATATGGCACATGATTGTCCGATACTTCGCATCGGAGTGATGCAGGAACAGCCTGTCTCAGAAAGAGAAAATCTATCGAAATGGGAGCTTTTCTATTTCTTCCACAGTCTGTCCCTGCACCACAAAACCACCGTCATCTCCATTTTGATCTGATAACGTAGGGTGGAAAATATGGCTTGGTGGGTGTCGGTTCAGTGGTGGGGAGATGACAGGCAAGTTTCGCAAAGTGGCAAGCCACTCTGCACCGGACCCAGCCTTTGGGCTGTTCCTAAACTTGCCAGAGGGCTCTGCCCCTTGGAACCCCGGCACGTCAATGGCGTAAGTATTCCTGCGAAATGTCCACCGGACATTCCTACGGAACACTTACTGATTGACTAGGACTCTGTCCTGCACCTGTATAAGAGAGCGTTGCACTCTCTTATAAATCTCCTGCCAATATACACCAAAACGCTGTGTCTGTTAATAAAGAATGAAAAATCAGGCAAAGAAAGGAGACAAAAGCCTATGAGAAAACGAAATCATACAGTAACTATACGGATGAATAAAGAGGAATATGAGCTGCTTCAAAGCAAAGTAAAGGAATCCGGAAGAACACAGCAAGAAGTTGTAATAAAAGCAATCGCAGATTTGAAGATAGCTTCTACAGAGGAAGTGGAAGAACTAAAAAGATTGAACCAGATGTTTGCAGATATTCTCAGTCAGCTACGGGGAGCTACTACAAATATCAATCAGATTGCAAGAAAGCTGCATATAGATGGAGAAGTTCCAAATGACAGTACGCTGTATTTCCTCAATAAAAATATTCTTAAGTACCGGAAGGAGAGTGAAAAGATATGGCTATTAATAAGACGATTAATAAGCGGACAAATACACATGGAGCAATGAGAAACTGCATCGAATATGTTTTGCGACAGGACAAGACAAGTGAACTGCTTACTTATGTAACAAGTCCGTACTGCCGTGATGAGATTAACTATGATCTGGTGTATAGAACCTTTTTAGAAGAAAAGAAGATGTGGGATAAAGATTCTGGGAGAATGTACGCTCACAACATTATTTCCTGGCATAAGGACGAGCAGATTACTCCGGAGCAGGCATTAGAATTTGGAAAAGAGTTTGCAGAAAATTGGTTCAGTGGATTCCAGACCTTAGTGGCTGTGCATAAGGATAAAGATCATATCCACTGTCATCTGGTTACAAATTCTGTGAGTTATGAAGATGGAAGAAAACTGCATAACACCAAAAAGGATCTGGAACGTATGAAACAGCTTACCAATCAGATGTGCCGAGAACGTGGACTGACAGTAGCCGAAAAAGGAAAGCACTTTGATGAAAGTCAGATTGAAAAAGGGGAAGTCATTGCATGGAGCAAAGATAAATATAATCTGTTTCGACAGCAGGTAAAGGACAGTTTTGTAGCAGATTGTGCAATGGCAGTGTTAAAAGCACTGGAAAATTGTATCAGTAAAGAAAAGTTTATAGAAAAAATGAAACAGTTTGGATGGAATGTAAACTGGACAGAGAAACGGAAGCACATCACATTTCAGAATCAGGATGGAAAGAAAGTGCGAGACAGCAATCTGTCAAAAACATTTCATCTGGATATCAGTAAGGAGGACTTAGAAAATGAATTTGATAGAAATTACGAAAGGGTGCGAGCCGAAGCAGAACGAACAAACGGAGCAGATGAAGAGCTTGCCGGATATTACCGACAAGTGGAAGCAGCTTGCGAAGGAGCAGGCGGCGTCACTGGAGTTAGTGACGGAAGAGAGAGACGAGTTACAGGCGAGAAATCAGAAGATGAACGAGTTTATCCAGAAATTTCAGGAAAGGACACACAAGCTGAAAATGGAAAAACAGAAGCTATTCTTCGAGAATCACGAAATGCAAGACGAAATTCGGAAGTTAAACGACGAAATTCATCATTTGACAACCGAACTGTCCGGAACGCAGAAGCTGAATCAATCGCTTCAGAAGAACAACGACGATTTGAGGAACAGAAACGGATTGAAGAGCAGGAGCGAGCAAGAGCAGCTCGAAGAAGAAATAAAAGACGTTCGGGACCAGAACTCTAAATTGCAGATACAGGTTAATAAATCATCTGTGCAAGCTGTTGATGAGGCATATAGAAAACAAAAAGAAGCAGAAAAACAATTACAGTCATTAAAGTATCAAGCGGAACAGAATAGAAAGATAGCTGAGAAGGAAGTGCAAAAACTGAAAAAAAGAATAAAATTGCAATCAGAGAAAATAAACGAGATAAAATTTTTCTGTGGAATCGGATATATAGTGGCATTTGTACTTTCAGCTTGTCTTGTTAAGATGTGTTTCTTGTGATTTTAAATGCGATATTTCAGAATTGAATTATGATTTTTGGTAGATTAGATTGTTTGAAACGCATTTTTGTGATATGATGATAAATACCATGTGAACAGATATTTCAAGCAAATAAGATTGAGGTGAAAAAATGGCAGTTAGTTACAAGAAATTGTGGAAATTGTTAATTGATAAAGAAATGATGAAGAAAGATTTGCGTGCAATGACAGGAGTTAGTACAACAACGATGTCTCGATTATCAAAAGATGAAAATGTAAGTACAGAGATTCTGTCAAAGATATGTTCTGCTTTGAATTGTGATGTGGGAGATATCATGGAATTTGTTCCTGATAAAAAAGAGGAGCAGTAAGGAGGTACGGGAACATGGATCATTCTTATCCTTATATTGCGTCTTTGACCAGAGAGCCGTTCCTTTTCTACGAAATGCGTTCTACCGCAAAGCTAATGGTAGAAGGAAATTCCGATGATGCAATTGTTAAAGAAATTGTAGAGCAGAATCTTTTCCAGTATCCAACGGAAAAATCTATTACACGCATGGCGAAAGCCTGCATCAAACGGCTTCATGCTCTGGAAGATGATTCTCTGGTTTCTGCGATTGCGTCACAACCAACAGATGTAGCAAAACAGATTTGTCTGTATGCGTTAATGAAGCAAAGCCGACTGGTCTGGGAATTTATGCTGACCGTCATTGGCGAGAAGTACAGATTAAGGGACACGTCTTTTGGTAAGATAGATTTGAATACATTTTTTATGCGCTTGCAGGAGCAGAATGATACTGTAGCTTCCTGGAGCGATACTACAATAACAAAGTTAAAACAGATTATTGCCAGAGTGCTTGTTGAAACAGAATATCTCGACAACCTCAAGGCAGATCATTTGAATCCAGTATGGCTGCATCCTGTTTTGGAGAATGCCATCAGAAGCAATGGCGATATGGCAATACTGCAGGCGTTTAATTGCTTTTCTTAGGAGGTAGCCAATGAGTGACATAAAAGAACGCTTGGACAAAGTTCGGGCATTGATTCAGGAACCGGAGTTCCTGGAAGGCAAAGGACTCAGCAATGAGGTGAATATCAGAATCTTCTGTTATGAACCGGAGAATGAAATGGTTGTCCGTCATTTTGTGAATCAGCTGGAAACTGATCAGTCCTTAGATTGCCATTTGATCGTTTGTAATTTATATAAAACATTTCTCTCTATCTGCGATGATATGGACATCACAGATGCGATTCCCGATATGGAAGAAGCTGACGGAAGTGCTTATCTTCTGGAGCAGCTTAACTCCGCAATCGGCAATGGAGAGTTCATTGATAAAATCCAGTATGAGCCACACGAACCGGGTGATGTGCTGATGCTGACAGGTGTGGGCGAGGTGTTCCCGTTTATGAGAATCCATACGTTATTGGAAGCCTTGCAACCGTATTTTTCGGATGTTCCGATTTTGGTGATGTATCCGGGTGAGTTTGATGGTCGTCATGTAAAACTGTTTAATCGTCTGACACCAAATGATTATTACCGGGCATTCAATGTCATAGATTAAGGGGGATAAAGCCATGATGATTCGAGATATGTTTGCGGACGACATTAACCGCAAAATCAATGGTGTAATTAAAGTAGATCAGGCTGCTGATGATGTAATCGAGCAGGAGTTAAATGAATATGTCATTACCAGAGAATTGAAGAAACATTTCATTACGTTCTTCAATTATTACGGTGATGCTTTTGACCAGCCGACATCCGATATGGGTGTTTGGATTTCCGGTTTCTTTGGAAGTGGTAAATCTCACTTCCTGAAAATGCTTTCTTATCTTCTGGAAAATAAAGAGGTAAAAGGCATCCGTAGTGTAGAGCGTTTCCGTAAAAAGTTTGAGGACGATCTGGCAACCTTTATGCTGATTGATCGTGCCACAAAGGGAACAACGGAGACAATTCTGTTTAATATTGATATTGAGGGATTTAGTAATAAGGACAAGACAGCTGTACTTCGTGTATTTGCAAAGATGTTCTACAACCATCTGGGATTTTACGGTGAAAATCTGAAAGTTGCCATGATGGAGCGTTATATTGACCAGCAGGGAAAAACGGAGGAGTTTCGCAGAGTTTTTGCAGAAAAGAAAGGCAAGTCCTGGCTGGAAATGCGTCGTGCCTTTGCTTTCAATGGAAAGTTCATCATCCCGACACTAATGGAAGTTTTAGATATGAGTGAGGACGATGCCAAAGCATGGTTCAATGATAAAACTGCTACAGAAATTTCTATTGCACAGCTTGTTGAAGATATGAAAGCCTATGTAGATACTAAACCTGCAAACTTCCGCTTGCTGTTTATGATTGACGAGGTTGGTCAGTATGTTGGTACGGATACCGATATGCTTTTGAACCTCCAATCTCTGACTGAGAAGATCGGAAGCGAGTGTGAAGGCAAGATTTGGGTGATTTGCACTGGACAGGAAGCCATTGATGAAATCATCAAAGTTCGTGCCGATGAGTTTTCTCGTATCCAGGCTCGTTTCAAGACAAGACTGAGCTTATCTTCTTCCTCCGTGGATGAAGTTATCCAGAAGCGTATCTTGAAAAAGAAGCCAGAAGCAGCCAAAGACTTGGAAGGTGTTTATGAGCAGAATGATTCTGTTTTGCGTAACCTGTTCAGCTTCAGTGGCTCTATTCTGGATATTAAAGGCTACTCTGGTCCGAGGGAATTTACAGAGAACTTTCCATTCGTGCCGTATCAGTTCATCATCATGCAGAAAGTATTTGCTGAAATTCGCAAGCACGGAAATTCCGGTAAGCATCTGTCTGGTGGTGAGCGTTCCATGCTTTCCGGTTTCCAGGAAGCTGCACAGAAAATTCAGGAGAAGGATGAATACGCACTTGTTCCATTCTTCCGTTTTTACGATACCGTACATACTTTCCTGGACGGTTCTATTCGCCGAGTAATTGAGCGTTGTCAGAAAGCTGCTGACAACGGGGATGGCATTGAACAGCAGGATGTAGATGTGCTGAAACTTCTGTACTTGATTCGATATATTGATGATATTCCTTCTAATCTGGACAATATCGTTATCCTTATGGCGGACGATATTCGTGTGGATAAGATTATCATGCGTGAAGCTGTCCGTGGATGCCTTGACCGTCTGATGAGCCAGAACTATATTGGCAGAACTGGCGATACTTATAATTTCCTGACCGATGAGGAACAGGACATTCAGCGAGAAATCCGGGATACCAATGTGGATACCGCTTCTATCGTGGAGCGTATTGCTCAGATGATTTACGGTGATATTTTCACAACTAAGAAGTTCCGTTATGGAAAATATGACTTTGCCTTCGACCAGATGGTAGATGGTATTACTGTTGGTGTGGCAACAGGCGGTATGCGTCTGCGTTTCCTGACCGTTGCTACCGATGCTATTGAAAAAACGGATTATCGTCTGATGGCAGAATCCAAAGGCAACGAAGCAATCGTAGTTCTGGCGGATACGCCTTACTATGAATCTCTGGAATCTGCTATGAAGATTCGCAAGTATGTAAAGCAGAGAAATGTAAGCCAGCTTCCAAAAACTGTGCAGAAAATCATCAGTGACCAGCAAGACGAAGCCGGAAAATATGAGCTGAGTGCCATGACCGAATTGCAAAATGCTATTGAAGGGGCGCAGTTCTATGTAGACGGTGAGCATCTGGAAATCAAAGCCGGAAATGCCAAGAGCAAGATTGACCAGTCACTTGAATATCTGGTTGCCCATGTGTATAGCAAGCTCGACTTGATTACAGATAATGCAGGCAGTGATGCAGATATTATTGCGATTCTGACAGGTGCGGTAACAGCACTTCCGGGCATGGAACCGAACCGTGATGCTGTTTCTGCCATGGAAGAATATCTGGAAATGCAGGATGCGAAAAAGCTGCCGACTTCTATGGCAGATGTGCAAAGCAAATACAGTGCGATTCCGTATGGCTGGAAAGAAATCGACATTGCTGCGGTTGCGGCACAACTGATTTATTCCCAGAAAGTAACCATCAAGTATGCAGGCAATACCATTCAGCCGGATGATTCGAAACTGCCTGATATGCTCCGCAAAAAGAGTGAGATAGGCAAGACTTCCATCAGCAAGCGTAAAACCATTTCTGCTATGATGATGCGTGATGTAAAAGCGATGCTCCGAGAGTATTTCGACATCATGGATGTACCGGACGATGAAGATGGTTTGATTCGCTTTGTGACGGAGAAGTTTACCGAGCAGCGTGATTACTATGCTTCTCTGGATGCTCGTTATGACGGACATAAATACCCGGATCGTGCATTGGTGCAGGAAGCCATTCATTTGATGGACGATGTACTTTCTCAGAAGAAAGACAATATTGCCCTGATTGAGCGTGTACTGAAAAAAGAGGATGCTCTTTTCAATAATAAAGAAGCCATGAGCAACGGCATTGAAAACTTCTTCAAAACCCAGGTAACAGTATTCGACCAGGCAGTGCAGTTTGAAAAATCTCTGCACGACGATCTTGACCGAATTGCAGAAAATGAGGAAGCACATAAGGCACTGAATACCATTCGTCTGATTACGATGGTTCAGACTGGAAGCAAGTTCAACTATACCCGGATTCGTGAATTGAATCCGTTAATAGATACGGTTCGTACCGCTCATGATAAGATGCTGGAAGAAAAACGTGCCGATGTTCTGGAAACGGTTCGTCAGTGTATGGAAGCGACCCATACTGCCGCAAACGGCGATTTCAAGGCATCCTATCTGATTGAAAAATCAGACCGGTATTTCAGCCAGTGCAAGGAAAAAATTGCAGAATTAAAGAGCCTTGCCCTTTTGGATGCTATGTTCTTGCCGATGTGCCAGTACAAGGATGATACTGTCAGCAATATCGAGTCAGTTCTGGCTCCGCCTGCACCGAAGCCGCAGGTACAGCCGACACAGCCAGGAAAAGAAACTGCGACCGCAAAGAAGAAAGTGGTTCGTGCCTATAACCGCCAGGTTGTATTCCAGGCAAAGACCTTACAGACGGATGCAGACATTGATGATTATGTAGAGAAGATTCGTTCTCAGCTGAAACAGTTGCTGAAGAATTGCGACGAAATTAAGCTGAATTAAGGAGGCGAGTATGGATAAGAATGCGATTAAAAAATTTGCTGTCTGGGCAAGAACAGAGCTGATCGCCCGTGTTTCCCTGAAAGGTGTGGAATACGGTATCACAGAGGACAACATTGAGGATGCCAATGCGGACAGCGTTGGTGGCAAAGTCCTCACTGCTGATGAAAAGAAGCAGCGTCAGGCTCTGATTGCCGAGATTAACGATAAAGGATATAAGCAGGTTATGGAGGAGGTTGCCTACACTTGGTTCAACCGCTTCTCTGCCCTGCGTTTCATGGAGGTCAACGGCTACCTCCCTTCCCATGTGCGTGTATTCACGGACGAGGAGAATAACTTTAGACCGCAGATTATAGCCGAAGCCATTCATCTGGATTTGGATGGCTTGGACATGGAAAAGGTCTATGCGCTGAAAGAAGCCGAAAAGACCGAAGAACTGTACAAATATCTGCTGATCGTGCAGTGCAATGCTCTGAATGCGATTCTGCAGGGAATGTTCCAGAAGCTTTCGGACTACACCGAGCTTCTTCTGCCTGACAATCTGCTGCGTGAAGGCAGTGTGATTCAGCAGATGATCGAGCTGATTCCGGAGGAGGACTGGAAGGATGCCGTCCAGATCATCGGCTGGCTGTATCAGTATTATAACAGTGAGAAAAAAGATGATGTTTTTGCGGCACTGAAAAAGAATGTGAAAATTACGAAAGAAAACATCCCTGCAGCAACCCAGCTTTTCACACCGGACTGGATTGTTCGCTACATGGTAGAGAACAGCCTTGGTCGTCTGTGGCTGGAGGGACACCCGGATGTCAAAGAACAGCTTCTTCCGACAGAGGAAGAACAGTCTGCTTATGCTGCCGGAAACCGTGACCCGGAAGATACCAAATGGCACTACTATCTGGAAGAAGCCGAGCAGGAACCGGAAGTGCAAGCACAGCTTGCAGAGATTCGCAAGGAATACGCCGCACTGACACCGGATCAACTGAAAGTCATTGACCCATGCTCCGGTTCCGGTCATATCCTTGCATATATGTTTGATGTGTTGATGAAGATTTATGAATCCTACGGTTATACTACCCGTGAAGCGGTGGCAAGCATTGTGGAGAATAATCTTTACGGTCTGGATATTGATGACCGTGCGGCACAGCTGGCTTATTTTGCGGTAATGATGAAAGCCCGTCAGTATGACCGCCGATTCTTTAGCCGTGGCATTCAGCCCCATGTGTATGCTATTGTGGAGAGCAACCATGTAGATAAATTTGCTGTGGACTATTTCTGTAATGGCGATATGAAGCTAACAACGGCTATGGATACCATCATCAAAGAGTTGCATGATGCCAAGGAATATGGTTCGATTCTGACCGTAACACCACAAGATTGGTCTGCCCTGTATGATCGCTTTGCTGAGATTACAGAAGATATAAATATGTCCCGTGAAACGGCACTGCGAGAATTACTGCCGCTGGTACAGGTGGCGGAAGCACTGGCACAGAAATATGATGTGGTTGTGACAAATCCGCCGTATATGGGTGCGTCTAATATGAATCTGAAGCTGAATGAGTTTATTAAAAATAACTACGCAGATTATAAGAGCGATTTCTTTTCTGCGTTTGTCATTCATGCTTCTCAAATGACAAAACAGAGTGGTTACTGCGGATTCTTTACACCTTATGTTTGGATGTTTATTCAAAGTTATGAGAAAATGCGTAATTACTTGTATAACCAAGCAACCATAGAAACATTGATTCAGTTTGAATATTCTGCTTTTGAGGAAGCAACGGTTCCGGTATGTACTTTTGCTTTCCAAAATCGCCATGTACAGAAAAAAGGATGCTATTTGCGTTTGGTAGATTTCCGTGGAGGTATGGAAGTTCAGAGACAGAAAACATTGGAAGCAATTAAAAACCACGATTGTGGGTTTTATTACGAGCAGAATACAGATAATTTTTCAATAATACCAGGAAGTCCTGTGGCATATTGGGCAAGTACAAAAATGCTTGAATCATTTCAGACAGGAAATAAATTTGCAGGTGAAACAAAAAAGGGAGTGTTGACTGGAGATAATAATACATATCTTCGTTTATGGCATGAAGTGAATATTGGCAAGATTGGGTTTGAATTGTATTCTCATGCTGAAATGATAGATTCGTCAATGAAATGGTTTCCTGTTACATCTGGAGGAGAAAAGCGACGGTGGTATGGCAATTTTGATACGATTGTAAATTTAGAGAATGATGGGGCGGATATAAAAGCAAATGTTAAGAATTATCGTTTGAGAGATTCACAGTATTATATGCTGGAAGCTATAACTTGGACAGAAATTTCTTCAAGCATTTTTACCTGTCGGTATGTTCCAAAAGGAATTTTGTTTGGAAATGGTGGACCAGTTAGTTTTTTCTTTAATAAAAAACTTATGTATCATTTAGCACTCTTAAATTCAAAAGTTGCAATGGAAATATTAGGATATTTAGCACCGACAATTAACTATGGTCCTGAGCAGATAAATAGAATACCAATTGTATATTCAAATGAAGATGAGGTAAATCAATTAACAAAATGGAATATTTTATTATCACAAACGGATTGGGATTCTTTTGAAACTTCATGGGATTTCCAGCACCATCCGTTACTTCGCAAAGTTCCTACCATTGCTGAAGCCTTTGACCAGTGGCAGGCTGAATGTGATGACCGCTTCAACCAGCTGAAAGCCAACGAGGAAGAACTCAACCGTATCTTTATTGATATTTACGGTTTACAAGACGAGTTAATACCAGAGGTTGAGGATAAGGACGTTACTGTCCGCAAGGCTGACCTTGGCAGAGATATTCGTTCTTTCATTTCCTATGCGGTTGGCTGTATGTTTGGTCGCTACTCTCTGGATGTGGACGGTCTTGCCTATGCAGGTGGCGAATGGGATGCAAGCAAGTATGCTTCCTTTGCTGCGGATAAGGATAACATTATCCCGATTTGCGACGATGAATACTTCGAGGATGATATTGTTGGTCTGTTCGTGGAGTTCGTGAAAACCGTTTATGGTGCAGATACTCTGGACGAAAACCTGAAATTCATTGCGGATGCTCTGGGCGGCAAAGGTCAGCCGAAAGATGTGATTCGGAATTACTTCCTGAGCGACTTTTATTCTGACCATTGTAAGATTTATCAGAAACGCCCGATTTACTGGTTGTTTGACAGCGGTAAAAAGAACGGTTTTAAGGCTCTGATTTATATGCACCGCTATCAGCCGGACACCATTGCCCGTATTCGTACTGATTATGTGCATGAACAGCAGGCACGTTATCGCACTGCTATTGTCGATTTGGAACAGCGTATTGCCAATGCTTCCGCTGGTGAGCGTGTGAAGCTGAACAAAAAGCTGACTACCTTGCAGGCACAGGATACTGAGATCAGAACCTATGAAGAAAAGATTCATCACCTTGCTGACCAGATGATTTCGATTGATCTGGACGATGGAGTGAAGAAGAATTATGCAATTTTCCAGGATGTTTTGGCTAAAATAAAGTAAGGAGGGCTTGCGTAAATGGAAAATATATTTGCTACGTTTTTACAAACTGCGGGATTATATGATTCTAAAGAAATTTGTGAAGATAATATTGCTGACTTGATTGAGTTACTTAAGGGAAATGTTAAAATTAGCGCTTATTGTAAAGAGTGCAAGCAAGAGCGTGTTTTTCACATGAAACCTATTGAGTATTATTTTGAAACGGGTCCAGAGGGGGATGAAGAAATTAGGTGTGCATCTCTTGGCGAGGAAATAGAATCACTTCAAAATATGATATTTAGCACCAAAGCCAGACAAGAAAAGAGTTCTGTTGAAGAATGGAAATGGATAAATTGGCAAATAGCTGATACGACGAGATTAATGAAATTGGAATATATTTGTTCAATGGATGAGAAGCATCATCTGGATTATATTATTTTGACAACAGACAATTCAATGATGAAAATTGGGCAGTATCCATCTATTGCGGATATGACATTTCCAGAATTAGATGCTTATAAGCATGTGATTTCTAGGGAAGATCGTAAGGAACTTGGAACAGCGATAGGACTTTTTGCAAGTGGAGTTGGAGCTGGTTCATATGTTTATTTAAGACGAATTCTTGAACGACTTGTTTATCAAGCCAAAGAAACTGCAGGAGATGTGATTGATGATGAGAAATTTGAGCAGGCAAGAATGTCTGAACGAATTAAGATGCTAGGTGGCTATCTTCCAGAAGTACTCATCAATAATACAACTATCTATGGAATTCTTAGTAAGGGCATTCATGAGTTAAGCGAAGAAGAATGTCGAAAATATTTTCCAGTTGTAAAAGAATGTATTTATCAGATACTTGGTATGTGGGAAAGTTTAAGAAAAAAACAAGCTGATGAAGCTGCTTTAAGTAAAGCTTTAAGCGCAATAACAACATCAATCAAGTAGTCAAAATGGTGGTGAATACTACCAAAGAGAGCGAGGTGTTATGATGACCATAGAAGAAATTCTTGCAGGAGAATCGAAGAATGTGGAGTTCAAAGAGACCCTGCCAGAGAAAAGTATCAAATATATGAAGTCTGTGGTTGCCTTTGCAAATGGAACCGGAGGAAAAATCATTTTCGGAATTACCGATAAAACCAGAGAGGTTGTAGGTTTTGACAAAGAAGATGTGTTCAAGAAAATGGATGCCATTGCCAATGCTGTATCAGACAGCTGTGAACCGGCAATTATCCCAGATATCACTTTGCAGACGGTTGATGGTAAGACTGTCATTGTGGTAGAGGTTTCTGAGGGCAGACAGCGCCCGTATTATATCAAAGCCCTTGGCAGAGAGGGCGGTGTATATGTCCGTGTTGCCGGAACTACCCGCCTTGCCGACGAGTATATGATAAAAGAATTGTTGTTTGAGGGCAGTAATCGTTACTACGATCAGGCTTTATGTACTGGGTTAAATGTTACAGATGAAGATATTGATACCCTTTGCAAAGCTATGAAAGAGCAGGCTGTCAGAAATGCTCGGACAGAGGAACAGAAAGCATCGATTAAAGATGTAGGCAGACAGCAGTTGCGTTCCTGGGGAATTTTAATCGAGCGTGATGGAAAAGATTATCCATCCAACGCATTTGCAATTTTGACAGGCAACGGAGGACTTCATGTTGCAACGCAATGTGGCGTGTTCAAAGGTACAACGAAAGCGGTATTTGTTGATCGTAGAGAATATACCGGTCCGCTTTGGGAACAGATAGACGAAGCATTTCAGTTTGTCTTGAGAAATATTCATCTGGGTGCTACAATTGTGGGAATTTATCGCCAGGATGTTTATGAGATTCCACCGGATGCCATTCGTGAGTTGATTATCAATGCGATGGTACACCGTAGTTATCTGGATCATGGTACAATACAGGTTGCGGTATATGACAACCGATTGGAAATTACTTCTCCTGGAAAGTTGCCAATGGGACAAACGATGGAGCGTATGAAAGAAGGCTATTCTAAAATCAGAAATGAAGCTCTTGCTCATGCGTTTGCTTACATGAATCTGATCGAGCATTGGGGAAGTGGCATTCCGAGAATTATAGACAAAGTAAAAGCTGCCGGATTGCGGGAGCCGGAGTTTATTGGTGGCGAAGTTGATTTGCGTATCAATATTTATCGAGGTCAAGTTGATACCAATAACGCCATAATTAACGCCAATGACACTAAAAATGGCGCTAATGGCGTTAATTGTGGCGCTGATGATGGCACTAATGGCGCTGAAGTGCCACTTAATAAGGAACAGACGCAGATAGAAAAATTGTTGCAGATTATAGAGAAGAATCCGTCTGCAACACAGGCATATTATGCGGAAAAAATGGGTATATCGAAAAGAACGGTTTCTCGAATGTTCGCTTCTTTACAGGAAAAAGGTAGATTGGTACAGGGCGGAACAAAACGAAAAGCAAATTGGAAAATTATAAGGTAGGAGGACAGCATGGATACAGATAAAATAATACAAGATTTAAATCGCAGATTTGCTGCACCTCTGCCTGAGTTTTATCAGCGTCGTATCATTTTCTGGTATGATGAAGATAAGGAATTTGAGGATAAACTGGATGAAGTGGTTTTGGAAAATGCAAAGGTGATTGCGCTGACAGGAAATAATGCGTTTTCTGTAAAAAAACTGCTTTCAGTAGATGACTTGACCACAAATTATCTGGTTTACAGTCCGTGTGTCTATAATCGCCCGGATGATAACTGGCTTCTGGATGTAGAGCTTTACAGTGAAGAGTTTCGGGCAGATCTGATTTCTATCTGGATGGATGAGATGGGACTTATATCAAATCCGGCAATGAGGAAACAGGTTAAAAATTATCGTGCTTACTTCAATGCGAAAGACCGTCGTTTGAAAGTTAGTACACAGAATAAAGTTCCGGAAACACCGGCACAGTTACACATGGCTGTCATGGCGGCAATCTGTGGATTGAAAGATGCACAGCCCAATATGATTCTCCGTAGTGTGTTCCAGGCGGGACTGGATTTGAATAATAATACGGTTTATCAGGATTTTGTAAAATATCATGCAGACGCAGCTTTTTGGGCGATGGTTCGTCAGGGATGCGGATTTGTGGAGGAAGAACCAGATCTTGGGCAGTTGGCAATTCATCTGCTTTTAACTGCAGCGACCCGTACCATGCGGCAGGAATATCTTGCCGGACTGGATGGCTTTATTTCTATGCCACATCAGGCATATTGCTATGATTTTATTTCTGAATGGCTTCATAGTGATAACATTCCGCAATTATATGATGTGGCACGTTATGTTGAGGATGAAGCTCGTCTTCATCAGCGCTTTGAAAAGCTGACGGTAGAGGATTTGGTAGGAACAGAGTGCTTTCCGTGTATTAACGAAGTGATTCTGACAAAGATAATGACAGAGATCAGTGACCATATCATTGATGTGGATACCATTACGAATACCGTTGAAAAACGGAGAACTTGTGTATGGTATGAGCCATTTGAAAATTTTTATGACGGTATCTTACAAGTGGCGAATATGCAAAGTTTCTTTAAGGAGCATTCAGCCGGATTCCATACCGCAGAAGCGAAAAGTATCTGGAAAGAATATACTGAGAGCTACTATCAGATGGACACTTATTACCGTTTGTTCCATCTTAGTTTTCAAAAGAGTTTGGAGACTTCCAATATTCTGCTAGATGATCTATTCAAGCACGTTGTCGATAAAGTGGAAGGACTCTATAATCATTGGTTCTTAGGTGAGTTGGGCAACAACTGGTCGGATGTATGTGCGGATGAACTGGCGACTTATGGTAAAGTTCTGGAAGTACCGCAACAGGAGGATTTTTATCGTTCCCGTATCCAAACCTCGGATACGAAAGTGTTTGTAATTATCTCAGATGCCATGCGTTATGAAGTGGCAGCTACGATGGCAGATCAGCTTCAGCGAGAAACGCAAAGTAAGGTTTCTATCAGCAGTATGCAGAGTATCTTCCCTTCTACTACAAAGTTTGGTATGGCAGCTTTGTTGCCGCACAAAGAACTGACAGTAGAGGTTCGGAACGATATTTTGACGGTTTTGGCAGATGGACAGTCTACGGCAAGTACTTATAGGGATAAGGTTCTGAAAACAGAAGATTCGGCAAGCGTGGCTTTAAAGTATAATGACATCATTGCTATGAAACGAGCGGAAAGAAGTGCTTTGGTGAAAGGGATGGATGTGGTCTATATTTACCACGATACCATAGATGAAGCCAGCCACACTTCGGATACTGCTGTTTTTGCTGCGTGTGACAAGGCGATTTCAGAATTGAAGAATCTTGTGCGTATTATCGTAAATGAATTTGGTGGAACGAATATTCTAATTACAGCAGATCATGGATTTCTTTATACATACAGTCCTTTGAAGGAAGAGGACAAAGTAGATAAAAGAGGATTTTTTGATGTGGATGTAACAAACACTGACATTACAAAAAAAGAAAGTATCAAGCGATGTGTGGAGTATGGCAGAAGATATGCAATTATGCAGAAGGGTATGCAACCAGATTACTTGATGCCTGTAAAATTCCTGGGAGGAAATACAGAATTTGATGGATTTGCACCGAGAGAAAGTATTCGTATCAAAATGAATGGTGGCGGTATGAATTTTGTGCATGGTGGTATCAGTTTGCAGGAAATGGTTGTTCCGGTGATTGAGTATCATTATCTCCGCAATGATTCTATGGAATATAGGCGAAATAAGCAGAAATATGATACCAAGCCGGTAACGGTCAATTTACTGTCCGCAAACCGTAAAATCAGCAATATGATTTTTTCATTGAACTTCTATCAAAAAGATGCAGTCAGTACAAACCGTGAAGCTGCAACCTATCAGGTTTACTTTACAGATGAGGACGGCAAGCAGATTAGTGATATTCAGAAGATTATTGCAGATAAGACCAGCGATAACGGTGCAGAAAGAACTTTCCGTTGTCAGTTTAATTTGAAATCTCTGAAATACAGCAATACAGCTACTTATTATCTGGTAATTGCAGATGAACAGGGATTACAGATGCCACAGCGGGAGCCATTTCAGATTGACATCGCCTTTGCGGTGGACGAGTTTGATTTCTTTAGTTAATGCCGCAGGAGGAGAGAAAGATGGAGCAATTTGCAGAGGGTGAAAGTACCCGTGAAGAAATAAAGAACAAGCTCCGTCAGAACTTTGACGGTAAGATTGTTCGGAAAGACCTGACAAAGAAAATTAAAGAAGGGGCGAATGTCCCAGTGTATGTTCTTGAGTTCTTGTTGGGACAGTATTGCAGTTCAGATGATGAGACTGTTATAGAGAAAGGCGTACAGAATGTGAAGCGTATTCTTGCTGACAACTTTGTACGCCCGGATGAATCACAGAAGATTCTGTCTCAGTTGCGTAAAAAAGGTAGTCACACGATCATTGATATGGTGACTGTTCGACTGGATATGAAAAAGGACTGCTTTTTTGCAGAGTTTTCTAATTTGGGCGTTGGTAATGTACCGATTGCCGATGAATATCCAGAAAAATTTGATCGCCTGCTCTGCGGCGGTATCTGGTGTATTGTTCAGCTGGATTATGAGGTTGAAGGCGACAATAATTTTGGTATTGAGGACATTGATGGAAATCCGCTTCGTTCCAAACAGAAAAAGCAGAAAGATATTTCTCCAATCAGTATCCGTAAGCTGACACCGATCCAGATGCCACACATTGATATTGATGAACTAAAGCAGGGGCGAACAGCTTTTACGAAAAATGAATGGCTGGATATTCTTCTTCGTTCTATCGGCATGGAGCCAGATGAATTTACATACCGTGAGAAATGGCTGCTCTTGACACGTATGATTCCATTAGTTGAGAATAACTTTAATCTTTGTGAGCTGGGACCAAGAAGTACCGGTAAATCTCATCTTTATAAAGAAATTTCACCGAACAGTATTCTGATTTCCGGTGGACAGACGACGGTTGCAAACCTGTTTTACAATATGGGACGCAAAACGGTCGGACTGGTCGGCTTATGGGACTGTGTAGCCTTTGATGAAGTGGCAGGTATCAAGTTTAAAGATAAAGATGGCATTCAGATTATGAAGGATTACATGGCATCCGGCTCTTTTGCCCGTGGCAAAGAAGAAAAAGCTGCTACTGCGTCGATGGTATTTGTGGGAAATATTAATCAGAGTGTGGACGTGCTGTTGAAAACATCCAGTCTGTTTGCACCTTTCCCGCAGGAAATGGGAACAGATACAGCATTTCTTGATCGTATGCACTGCTATCTTCCAGGATGGGAGATACCGAAGTTCAGACCGGAGCATTTTACTAATGATTATGGTTTTATCAGTGACTATTTAGCAGAGTTCATCCGAGAGCTTCGCAAGGAGCAGTATGGAGATGCACTTGATCACTACTTCCGCTTGGGGAGAAATCTGAATCAGCGTGATACAATTGCGGTTCGTCGTATGATAGACGGTTATCTGAAGTTGATGTACCCAAATGGTGAGTTTACCAAAGAAGAACTGGAAGAAATTATTCAGATTGCATTGGAAATGCGTCGCCGTGTCAAGGAGCAATTGAAGAAACTGGGCGGTATGGAATTTTATGATGTAAACTTCTCTTATATAGATCTAGAAGATATGTCAGAACATTATGTTTCCGTACCAGAACAGGGTGGCGGTAAGCTGATACCGGATGGAATGTGTAATCCGGGACAGGTTTATACCGTATCCAGAGGAAAAAGTGGCATGATTGGTGTATTCCGTTTGGAAAGTCAGATGCTTCCAGGCAATGGCAAAATTGAACGGACTGGCTTAGGCAGTGATTCTAAATGTAAGGAAGCGGTGAACACGGCATTTAATTATCTGAAAGCCAACGGCAATCGGATCAGTGGCTCTATCAGCACCTCAACCAAGGATTACATCATCAATTATCAGGATTTGCAGGGTATCGGTATGACAGACAAATTGGCACTTCCAACATTGATTGCACTTTGTTCGATTGCCCTTGGAAAGACTGTTGTCAGCAACTTGGCAGTGTTGGGAGATATAACAATTAGTGGCACAATGATAAAGGTGGATGAACTTGCCAATACACTTCAAGTGTGCCTGGATAGTGGCGCAAAGAAGGTGCTGATTCCAAGTACCTCATTTGCTGATTTTGCAAGCGTTCCGGCTGATCTGATGAGTGCGTTTCAGCTGATTCCGTACCAGAGTGCGGAAGATGCAGTGTTTAAGGCGTTGGGGGTAGAGTAATATAAGGAGGGATAAAATGTTTGAATCAGGGCTTGAATTTTTAAGGGCAGATTTTCATCTGCATACACAAAAAGATAAAGAATTTTCATATAGTGGTGAACCAAATGATTTTGTGAAATCATATATTTCGGCATTGAAACAAGCTAATATTTCTGTTGGAGTTATTACCAATCATAATAAATTTGACAAAGATGAATATAAAGCCTTAAAAAGGGCAGCAAGCAAAGAAAAAATATTTATATTACCTGGTGTAGAATTGACTGTTAAAGAGGGAGCTAATGGTATACATACTCTTATAGTTTTTAATCCTGATGAATGGTTAGAAAATGGCAATAATCACATTCAAACATTTTTAACAGCCGCATTTGCAACAATATCTAATCCTGAAAATAGAAATACAAAATGTTGTTATGATTTAAAAAGCACATTGGAAAAACTGGAGGAGTATGGAAAAGATTATTTTGTAATATTTGCCCATGTTGATCAAGGCAGTGGTTTGTTTAACGAATGTGGAGGCGGTCTTTTAGAATCGCTCTCAGGGCTTGCTCCGTTTAGAAAACGAGTTTTAGGAATACAAAAATCGAGGACAAGGGATAATATAAATAAATTTAATCGTTGTTTTGGATATATTCCAGCTCTTATAGAGGGATCGGATCCTAAATCATTGAAAGATATTGGAAAAGGCGATAAACAAACATATTTAAAAATCGGAGAATATTCATATGCGGCGATTAAATTTGCATTACAGGACTATAAAAGTAGAGTTGCTGAATCATTACCGGAAAGAAGACATGGGTATATTGAATCTATAAGTTTTCAAGGCGGAAAATTTGATGGTCAGACTATTAGATTTTCATCAGAGCTTAATTCGTTAATTGGAATTCGCGGAAGTGGAAAGTCGTCTGTGCTTGAAGCAATTCGTTATATATTTGATTTACCGTTGCAAACAGATAAAGAATATAAAGAATCACTGATAAAAAATATTTTTGGCTCAGGAGGAAAAGCAACATTATCTGTTGTTGATAAACATGGCAAACATTATATTGTTAGTCGTATATACGGAGAACAGAGTAATGTTATAGATGAAAATGGACTTGACTTAAATATACAACCGTCAAGCTTGTTTGATGGAATTCAATATTTTGGGCAAAAAGATCTATCAAATAGTGCTGATCATGAAAATGGTCTTCTTGAGAAATTGGTTGGTGGAAAAATAGGGAAAAGTGCAGAAATAACATCTTGTGTGAAGGAGTTGACAACATCGGTTTCTCAATTATTAGATGCGAATAAAATTCCAGAGCAGATTGAGGAATGCAAAATTAAAAAATCTGAAGTTGAGCATAAAATGTCTATTTACAAGGAAAAAGGCGTTGCAGAAAAATTAAAAAAACAAACTGGATACACAACAGATAAAGCAAAGTTGGATTCTGTAAAAGGACGAATTGATTCAGCAGTACGAGAATTAAAAAAGTGTTATGATAATAATAAAGATGTGACTTTAGGCTTGCAGGGCGTGGAAAGTGTTTATAATTCTGATATTATAAAGAAGGCAAGTGATATTTTAAGTGCAATTGGAAATGAAATTTTAAAAATTGGAGAGGCCGTCACGCAGATAGAAAGTAATTCGTTAGAATTTGCAGATGTAGTGGAAATGTTATCGAAAAAAATAGATGGATTATCTGATGAATTTGCTGAAATAAAAAGAGAAATCAAAGATGATACGTTAGATATTGATGGATTTGTCAAAATGACAGAAGAGCTGGAAAAATATAAAGAGAATTTAAAGCAATTAGATGAACGAGCTAAATCCAAAAAACAAATAGAAAGTGCATTCAAGAAAGCAATGCGTGAAAGAAATGATATATTATTAGAACAATTCAATGCATATAAACTTGAAATTCAGAAAATTAATGAATCACAAAATGAGTTAAAAATCACTATTGATTTTAAAGGTGACAGAGATAATTTTAAATCACAGATGAAGACTGATTTTAGGGGGTCAGGTATTTCTGAAATAAAATATCAATACTTATGTGACACGTTTAGAGATTATGTGGAGCTTATAGAAGACTGGATATTATGTGATGGTATGAAAATCAAGGAAATTATTTCATCCTCAGAATATACAAAGCTTGATAAAAAATTGCAAGATCAGTATGCGGATCTTCTGAAGAATCAGGTTTCCAATAACGTTGAAATATATTATCATGACAAATTATTACGACACCATTCAATAGGGCAGCGTGCGTCAGCTCTTATATTGTTTATACTCATGCAGTCTGATAATGATATTATTCTTATAGATCAGCCAGAAGATGATTTGGATAATAAAATTATTTACGATGAAGTAATTACAGCAATTGCAAAAAAGAAACAAGATATACAATTTATTTTTGCTACACACAATGCTAACATTCCAGTTCTGGGTGATGCTGAAAGAATTTTTGTGGTTGAGTATCAAGATACAACGATTGATATATCGCAAGGGAATATTGACCTGAAATCTACACATAAGCAAATTGTAGATATTATGGAAGGCGGAGAGGAAGCATTTGATAAAAGGCAATTAATTTATACATCATGGAAATAGATTGCATAGATGATCAGATTAAAAAATCAAGAACAAACAAATATGTATATTCCATATTGGGCATGATTTAAGTTTCGCTAAGTTTCACTTATATAGGTGTCTGAGGAAAATTTAATAGAAAAAACATGAAAAAAGCACTGAAAACCGTTGGATTATTGGTTTTACAGTGCTTTTTCTTTTGCCAAAGAAGAAAAATGCAGTGAATTTAAGTTTGGCTAAGTTTCACTGAGTTCTGATTTTGCAGAGAGCCATTGTTTCTTAGGCTCATATTTTCCACATCCATCACAAGTCTGCGGCCAGTTAATTTTCCATTCAAAATATTCATCTCTGGTAATCATACCGGATTTCAGCTCATCCATTCGAACTACCCATTCTTTCAGAAAATCATTCAGAACCCCATAGTCAAACCACATACAGACAGGTGCATGAGCCGGCCAGCTATCATTGTCATGGTAGTAAACGGAAGTGTCTGCTACTTCATTGCATTTTTCACCGGGAAATTTCTTAGGGAGAAACAGATGCAATGCAGATGGATTAAATTCATCCAGCCAGAAAAGCAGTTCCATCATTTCGGAAGCGTCACGTCCAGCGGTATCATAGAGGGTATAAGGATTGACATCCAGAGCCTTAGCCATTTTATCAACCAGATCTTTTTTCGGAACACGAACGCCTTTTTCATATTGTACAATTCTATGTTGATCGGTCAGTCCGATCTTCTCTGACAGTTCTTTTTGTGTCATTTTCCGGAATGTCCGGATTTTTTTTAGTTTCAGATTAAAATTCATAAAGTCACCTCTGCATTAGTCCTGATAAACATTCGTTGAAGATAGTGAAATCAAGAAATGAATAACTATTTGTCCATATTATAACACAAGATAGCAGAAAATCAACAAAAAAGAGTACAAAAAAGAACCTAAAACGCATGAAGTGGTATTGACATTAGCAGTAACGGAGGATATAATGACATTAAATCGAAATAGGTACAAAAATGTATACCTATAAAACTTTTGATTGTTGAACCTTGAAAATTGAATGAGCTGTATGGGTGCCTTTCGGGGCTTAAAGGTAACACAGGATTCCACCGCTGTATCAGAGAGTAGTATGTGGAAACCGAAGATACTCCGGCAACGGCTGGTATGTTTGAGAAGAAGCTGCCAGTATTCAGAAAGATTTCTGATAGAGGTCAATTGTAACGTTGACACCGCCATATACAAATGGAAGCCAACACGCCGAACAGAATGGAAAATCATCGTAAGAAGTCCAAACAAAAAGTAAATGTACTGACAACGGACATAACCGCTGTCTGGGAGGTGATGCAGAAGAATACGAAGGAAAGGAGGTATGTGCATCATGAGAAAAACAACAGAGTATAAGGCTGAGAACCGTCTGACGGTAGATATTGAAGGATTAATGGCATTGTTATCCTGTGGAGAAGTAACTGCAAAGAAAATTGCAGACTATGCAGAAGCAAGAGTGATTGTTGGAAGACGTGTTCTCTATAACGTGGATAAGATAAAAAAATATCTTGATGCAATGGCAGTGTAATGAAAGATGAGAAGATAAAATACAACAACTTTCCTTCGGAATGAAAAGTAAAAAAGGGAAAATATTCCTGTAAAACAGGCAAATAAAAATTAGCATTTTGCAGGAATTTACCCTTGGAAATCATAAAATATTATGTTAATCTGTGAGCAGATATCAGACAGTATATGACTGATACAGACAGGACAAAAATCATTCCGAATAACGAAAAATAAAGTGAAAGGAATGATTGATATGGCAAGAAAAGATAATAAAGGCAGAAATTTAAAAACAGGTGAATATCAGCGCCCGGATGGACGTTATGAGTATCGCTATAAGGATGAAATTACCGGAAAACGTAATTCGGTTTATGCAGCTGATCTGGCGAGTCTGCGAGAAATGGAAAAGAAGATCAATAAGGATATGGATGATCTGCTTATTACAGACGCATCAGTCAAGAAGCTGACTGTAAATACGTTGTTTGAGCGATACATGGCAACAAAGAATATCAAGGAAAGAACGAAAAAGAATTATATCCGTATGTGGGACTACCGGATACGAAATACTTTGGGAAACATTCGTGTTGTAGATTTTAAGACATCTCACGTAAGGACGTTCTTTTCCGCATTGTCAGATGAAGGACTGGCACACAGTACGATCAAAGGTCTTTATGGCTTATTGAATCCCAGTTTTGAACTGGCAGTGGAAGATGGACTTATCCGTAAGAATCCGGTAACAGGAACACTTGGAGATTACGGGGCTCCGGCAAAGGAGAAAGAAGCACTGACACTGGAACAGCAGGAAAAACTTCTGAAGTTTGTTGAACAGAGTAATGTGTATAAGCCTCATCTTCCGATGATGCAGGTTATGTTTGGGGCTTGCCTGAGAGTGAGTGAGACTATCGGCTTAACCTGGTCAAATGTGGATATGAAGAACCGGGAGATTCATGTAGGTGGACAGCTTGTGTATTATGAAGGTGATGAAGGATATTGTTTCCATGATTCAGAAACCAAAACGGATGCAGGAATCAGAGATATTCCTATGACACAGATGGTATATGATGCGTTCCGTAAGCAGAGAGAACTGAATCTGATGCTTGGTTTGCAGAGTAATGTGGAGATCGGTGGACGTAGTGGATTCATCTTCAATACAAAACATGGACGTCCGATCATGCCGGCGGGAGTGAACAGCTTTCTGAAAAACATTGTCAATGCCTATAATAAGAAAGAAAGCAAACTGGCAGAAGAAGAGAAGCGAGAGCCGGAGCTGATGCCGCCTATTTCATCGCATACCCTTCGTCATACGGGATGTACCAGACTGGGTGAGAACAATGTCAATCCTAAAGTTATGCAGTATGTCATGGGCCATTCGGATGCACAGATCACAATGAATGTCTACAATCATATTGCAGAAAAGTCTCATGTGGAGAACGAGATGTCTAAAATGAACCTGCCAGAAACCGTACCTGCTGTGGTATAAAACAGAAGTCGTTGTCGTAAAATGTGGTAAGAAAATCAGACGAATATATTTTTCCAAAGATTTGTCGTAAAAATGTGGTCAAATCAAGAAAATTGAGTGCGAAAGCAAGCGAAAAATCCCTGTGAAGCCCGTAAAATCAAGGCGTTCACAAAATCTTCACAAAAAAATTAGCACTCGACTATTGACAGTGCTAAAATGCAGTGCTATAACAGTGGCGTGCTCAGGAGGAAGGGAAAAAGGAGAGCCGCAAGACTCCCCGGAAAGCTCTTCCGAGTGGACGCTCCA
>ENA-OOXT01000694-OOXT01000694.1-human-gut-metagenome-genome-assembly--contig:-NODE-694-length-24283-cov-4.279759_pt1 | contig 24283 bp, 17 predicted proteins | sample MGYA00241590_ERZ501349 | MGnify/ENA primary metagenome ERZ501349 (study PRJEB25962, sample SAMEA2042838) | human gut metagenome | biome: human gut; feature: human-associated habitat; material: faeces...
CAAAGCTAATGTTCCGGCTGATTTGTAATCTGCCGGAATTGAATATAAGGATTTTAATTCGCTTGCTTCCTATTTTGATTAATAGGTATGAATTTCTAATCAAAAAATAGCTATTAAGATATGAATCTCGGATCACAGATCCTGATACTTAATGCTGCCGGATAGCATATCCGACAGAACAATAGCCTTGTTGCTTTCTAATGTTTTTATAGTTTCCAAGCCGCAAATTCTTTGGATTTCCTTTAATAAGCAATCCTTGCTTTAAGTAAAAACTTAGGACAAAATATTTTTTCAATCTGGAAAACAAAAAGATAACGGATGTTAATTGCATGGTGCAAAAATGCAGAATGGTTAACATTCGTTTGCTTATTAGGATGGATAATGAGGCAACAAACATGGATTTTGAGCCGTAAAAGCATGGTTTTAGAGTGATTAAAGGGCGCTTTTGAGAGTATAAGTCGGCCACTTTTGGAGCGTAAACGGCAGAGTAATATTTTTTAACTATTGAAGTTTTGAACTTGAAACGGCATAAGACGCTGAATGATAGTGACTTAACCATAACGCCTGATTTTTGCCGTTTTTCACGCCAAATCACAGCATTGCGATGAACATCGCTATTCTGAGAGCGTCAAACGGACGGAAAATGTCAGAAATATTTACAAATAAAGAAACGTTATTAAGTGAAAAACGAAAAGGGAAGAGTGAAAAATCCAAATGCCCAAAATAGATAATACCCACAAGGCATTTGGCTTTAACTCCTTTAACTTCGGCATAGCCAATTGTGAAACGAAGTTCAGCGTAGCTAATTATGAATTGTGAATTATAAAAGTGCTTGCGAAAAATCCAACGAAAATCAACTCAATATAAAGCAAAATCCATAGCTAATCCTAATAACAGATTTGGATTAAAAGGAGTCAGACCGGTTAAAGTTTAATGCCTTTTATGGCACGATATACGCTGTTATTTGTATTGAATGAATGTCCGTGCCATAAAAAATAGGTATGATGAAGTATGGCGGATGACGACAAAATACCTATTTATTATGATTGCAAGTTTCAGATAATTTTTGTTATTTTGCAGACAACATAACGGAGGCACGACAGCTTCGGGTCATAAAGACAGATAAACATTTAGCGGACGATGAAAAATAACAAGATGTATGAAGCCGACGACAAGATGATATCTCTGATTGCCGACAACTATAACATACTGCAGAGCCTTGGCAGGTTTGGCATAAATCTCGGCTTCGGCGACAAGACGGTGCGTGAGGTTTGTGAAGATCAGAATGTAGACACATATACGTTTCTTGCTGTGGTGAACTTCTCGATAAACGGCTATCGCGACTTTGACGACGGCGGACGCTTCTCGATACCCACGCTGATACACTATCTCAAGGCGTCGCACGAATATTATCTCAATTTTCAGCTTCCGTCTATAAGAAAGGAACTTGAGGCTGCGCTCGACGAAAACGACAACCTGGCGCGGCTGATAATGAAGCTTTATGACGAATATGCCCACGAGATAAGGCATCACATGGAGTATGAGGAGAAGACAGTCTTTCCCTATGTAGACGACCTGCTTAACAACAAGGTGAACAATGAGTATGACATAGAAACCTTCTCGAAGCACCACGGGCAGATAGACCTGAAGCTGAGAGAGCTGAAGAACATTATAATAAAGTATCTGCCGAGCGACATACAGCACAACAACAGGCTGACGGCCACGCTATATGACCTGTATAACAACGAAGAGTGGCTGCAAAACCATTCGATGGTGGAAGACTGCATATTCATACCGGCCATACGCAACCTTGAACGCAAGTTTAAGCAGAACGACGTGAGCGTGAAGATTTCGAAAATGATAAGCCGTAATCCTAATAACAGCGAGACGCTGAGCGACCGCGAGAAAGACGTTATAGTGAGCTTGGTGCAGGGAATGACCAATAAAGAGATTGCCGACCATCTTTGTATTTCTATCAACACCGTGATAACTCACAGGCGCAACATCGCGCGTAAGCTGCAGATACACAGCCCCGCAGGCCTGACGATATATGCCATTGTGAACAATCTGGTGGACATATCTTCTGTGAAACTCTGAAAGAAGATTTAAAACGGTCATGAATTTTTGTGTTAAAATCGGTACGCTGTATCGATTTTTTGTTTTATATTTGCACTCGAAAAAGAATTAAAAAGAAAACTTTTTGAAGAAAATTATTTGCGAAGTTGACAAAAATGGAAAACTTTTGCGAAAACGTTTTTGAAAAAGTTTTCCAAAATCAAGAATATGGAAATAAAGAATTTTACAATCACGAAGCGCGACGGAAGCACAGACCGTTTCAGTCTTGACAAGATAATGAATGCCATAATCAAGGCGTTCAACTCAGTGAATGAACCTGCCGACTTGGGCTGTATCTCAAAGATAATCAGCCACTTGGATATGCATGAGGGCATAAAGGTGGAGGACATACAGAACCAGGTTGAAGAGGCCCTGATGAAGGAGGGATACTACAAGGTGGCAAAGAGCTTCATGCTGTACAGACAGAGGCACACCGAAGACCGCGAGACAATGGAGAAGTTGAAATTTTTGACAGACTACTGCGACGCGGCAAATGCTGCAACCGGCTCAAAATATGACGCCAACGCCAACGTTGAACATAAAAACATAGCAACGCTCATAGGCGAGCTGCCAAAGTCGAACTTCATACGCCTTAACCGCCGTCTGCTTACCGACCGTATAAAGAAGATGTACGGAAAGGAGCTTGCCGACAAGTATATCGACCTGCTTAATCACCACTTTATATATAAGAACGACGAGACGAGCCTGGCCAACTATTGTGCCTCGATAACGATGTATCCGTGGCTTATAGGCGGCACTACGTCGATAGGCGGAAACTCTACGGCGCCCACAAACCTCAAGTCGTTCTGCGGCGGCTTTGTCAATATGGTGTTCATGGTGTCGAGCATGTTGAGCGGAGCATGCGCCACGCCCGAGTTTCTGATGTATCTCAACTATTTTATCGGTCTTGAGTACGGAAAAGACTACTGGAAGGAGGCCGATAAAGTGGTAGACCTGTCGATGAAGAAGCGCACCATAGACAAGATGGTTACCGACTGCTTTGAGCAGATTGTCTACTCTATAAACCAGCCTACGGGCGCACGCAACTATCAGGCTGTGTTCTGGAACATAGCATATTATGACAAACCATACTTTGAGAGCCTGTTCGGCGACTTCTACTTCCCAGACGGCAGCAAGCCCGATTGGGACGGACTAAGCTGGCTGCAGAAGCGCTTTATGAAATGGTTTAACAAGGAGCGCACAAAGACCGTGCTGACATTCCCTGTTGAGACGATGGCGCTGCTGGCCAAGGACGGCGACGTGATAGACAAGGAGTGGGGCGACTTTACGGCAGAGATGTATTCAGAAGGCCACTCGTTCTTTACATACATGAGCGACAATGCCGACTCGCTGAGTTCATGCTGCCGACTGAGAAACGAGATACAGGACAACGGCTTCAGCTATACGCTTGGTGCGGGCGGCGTGTCTACTGGCTCGAAGAGCGTGCTGACAATAAACCTCAACCGCTGCATACAGTATGCCGTGAACAACAAGATGGACTATAAGGAGTTTCTGTCTGACGTGATCGACCTAACGCACAAGGTGCAGCTGGCATACAACGAAAACCTCAAGGAACTGCAGCGCCACGGCATGCTGCCGCTGTTTGACGCCGGATATATCAACATCGGTAGACAGTATCTTACAATAGGTATCAACGGACTTGTGGAGGCAGCCGAGTTTATGGGCCTGCAGATAACCGACAATCCTGATTATCTGGCATTTGTACAGACTGTGCTCGGACTTGTGGAGAAATACAACAAGCAATACCGTTCGAAAGACGTGCTGTTCAACTGCGAGATGATTCCGGCAGAGAACGTTGGAGTTAAGCACGCCAAATGGGACAGGGAAGACGGCTACTTCGTGCCGCGCGACTGCTACAACAGCTATTTCTATGTTGTTGAGGACGATTCGCTGAACATCATAGACAAGTTTAAAATGCACGGAGCACCATACATACAGCACCTTACGGGCGGCTCGGCGCTGCATATGAACCTGGACGAGCATCTGTCGAAGGCACAATACCGCCAGCTGCTCAAGGTGGCAGCCAAGGAAGGATGCAACTATTTCACGTTCAACATCCCCAATACAATATGCAACGACTGCGGCCACATAGACAAGCGCTATCTGAAGGAATGTCCTCACTGCCACAGCAAGAACATTGATTACATGACGCGAATAATAGGATACCTGAAGCGTGTTAGCAATTTCTCTGCAGCACGTCAGGAGGAGGCTGCGCGCAGATATTATGCCGGTAAGGACAAGATGGCCGTATCAGAGTAGTCGGGGCAATAGCTGAAATGCCGGCAGGCGTATAACGCTCCATACCGGGGATGACAAAGAGAACTAAAAACTTAAAGTAAAGACATATACATGCTTAAATACGTTAACACGGGTGTGGTGTTTCAGGAGATACCTGACGAGGTTACACTTGCGGTGAACATATCCAACTGTCCGTGCCGATGTCCCGGCTGCCACAGCCGCTATCTTTGGGGCGATGTGGGCGAACCGCTTACGCCCCTGGTGCTCGATGGCTTTATACGGGAGTATGGCGACGACATAACGTGCATCTGCTTTATGGGCGGCGACTCGGAGCCTGAGTATGTAGATATGCTTGCCCGCTATGTGCATAAGGCCTATCCTAAAATGAAGGTAGGCTGGTATAGCGGCCGCACGAGGATATCGTCGGCTGTGAACAAGGCTGACTTCGACTATATAAAGGTGGGCCCGTATATAGAGCATCTTGGATGCCTGAAGAGCCGCACGACAAATCAGCGGCTTTACAAGCGTGCTTCGGGCGACGGCTTTACTGATATAACATACAGATTCTGGAGTGGAAAAGACTGAAAGTTTTTTTTCTTATTTGATATCTATGATGTCCGGTGCGTAAGTGCACCGGACGCTTTGTTTTCACCGGTAGCCACATTGCTTGCGGGGGGGGTAGTCGGTTGTTAGCTTGCTTGGCAGACATATATAATAAGGTGAATTTTTGCATAAGGATATCACAGAGGCATTGTAAAAATAGTGTAAATTTTTGCGCGTCTTGATTTTTAAGGCTATTTTTGTATTCGCAAAAGAATGAAAGCGTCAATGAACAATCGTTTGGCTATATATATATTGTCGGTTGTGGCAATAGCTTTAGGTGTTGTTTCGTGTGGAAGAACCGGTATCTCTAAGTCTGTTGTTATGGCAGACAGCCTGTCGCAGTCGGATCCGGCGGCAGCTATGGCATTTATAGACAGCATTACAGCGCGCAATGAAAATATGTCAACGGACAGCAGAATGCGCTTAGGACTATTGAGGACAAAAGCTCAGAACAGTGCCGGAGTGATGTTTACGTCAGACAGCGTGATGCGCAATATCGTTGAATATTATGAAAGTGAAGGAGACGCAGACGACCGTATGCTGGCCTATTATCTTATGGGCAGTGTGTACCGCGACTTAGGCGATTCGCCTTTGGCCTTGCAATATTTTAATAAAGCTGCAGAGCAGGCCGATACAACCAGCGCCGACTGCGACTATCGTCTGCTATGCCGTATACACGGACAGGCAGCCAATCTGTTTCTTAAGCAGGAAATCCCATATTATGCCCTTAAAGAATTTGCCATTGCAGAGCGTTATGCCATGACTGCCGGTGACACTTTGTCGGCATTGGTCTTTCATGAACAGCGTGCCAATGCCTACTATCTGCTAAATATGCCTGACTCGGTTAAGGCCGTCAGAGAACACGTGGCGGCATTATATTCACAGTATGGATATTCTGCACATGCTGCATTGGCTGTCGGGGCTTTGGTTCATCAGATGCTGCGCTGCGAAAACTATTCAGCTGCAAAAGAATATATGGACATATACGACAGATACGTCTTTGCCGGCGGTAAGGATAAAATGGCAGAAGAGGGGCGCGATGTGTATTATTCATATAAGGGGGGATATTATCTGGGAATAAATAAAACTGATTCAGCCGAGTATTTTTTTCGCAAAGGTCTGAGCTGCTCGTCAAGTTTCAGCAATACGGAGAGTGCATGCCGCGGGTTGGCAGCCCTTTATAAACAGCTTAATCAGGCAGACTCTTTGGTGAAGTATACAGAGATGGCCCGCGTGGCAAATGATTCTGCCTATGCCTGTATGACCACTGAAAAGCTGTTGCATATGAAAGCGCTATATGACTATGGTCAGCAGCAGCGTATTGCATCAGATGAGAGAGAGAGGGCGGACAATGCATTGTTGGCGATTGTGCTTATTGTTGCTTCGTTTGTAGTGATTCTGTTAGTGTTCTTTGTTTTCTATTATAGAAAATTGCTCTTTAAGGAAAAAGAGAATGAACGGATGCAGAAAGAATGGCACGAGATGGAGCTAGAGAACAGAAAGCATAGGGAGAATATACGAATGCTCAAGCAGACGAAAGAAGATCTGGATGTGCTGCTGCGACAATACGAGGGAGAGATAGAGCAGCTGGTAAAGGAAAAAACCGCTGCTGTGGAAGATCTGCAGAGAAAGATATCTGAATATGATAAAAACAGTCAGGAGCGGTATAGAAAGAAAAAGAATGTCGAACTGTATAACTCGTCAATTGTCATTAGATTTCATTATTTCGCCGAGAAAGTTATGGCATCTCCTGCTTTTGATGATTGGAAAGAATTGTATAAGTTCGTATCAAAAGAGCTTCCCGAACTTGCTGAGTATAAAGACACATTGAAGAATGGCGAATATGAGATTTGCGTTTTGGTAAGACTGGGATTCGCACCTTCAGAAATAGGAATACTGACCGGAAGAAAATTATCTGACATTGCAAATATCCGTAAGAGATTGTTGCTAAAGCTCTCAAACAGAGAGGGTTCCGCGAAAGACTTTGATGTTTATATGAAGGAAGAGTTCTGATGTAGGGCAGAAAAGTAGGAATTTTAATTATATAAATGGGAATATAAGGTTTAGGTGAATTTTGTGAAGTTTTGTGAAGTTTTATTTCAGCGATAATTTGCTGAATTAGTGCTTGTTGCCTATTTTGGCAGAAAAATCAAAATAGCGTGATGAAGGTAATTAAAGCATGTTTGGTATTTAGCATATTGTTTTTGTTATTTACCGTTAAGGCTAGTGCCGCAGGTTTAGATGAGATTCATTATATAGGTAATCAGCTACATCTGACATCAACAAAAGTTGATGAGAGTAGTGTGGGCAATCAGGTGCCGCGGGCCCCTATGGCACCGTTGACTATAAGTATTGACGGCAATACGCTTTATCTGTATGAACAGTTTACAGAAATGTCGCTTGAACTTTCTGATGAAAGCGGTGTTGTCTTTACTGACTATATTGCCGGAGGTGCATACAATACAAGCCTTCCTTCAGACCTTAAAGGCACTTATGAACTTTTGATGAATGATGGTGAGTATATTTATACATGTACTCTTGTTATAGAATAAATTATACTTTATAAAATATATGTCCGTGTAATACCTATATTTACATTTTAAACTAAGAGTCTAAATCTCTCTCGAATTAAGGCTTGTTGATTATTGCACGGACGGGTTAAATTGAGATTTTCTCTCAATCGGCACAAAACTTTTATATATATATGAAAGAGCAGCAGTTTTGTATTAATTAATACAGGCTGCTGCTGTTTTTCTTTTGGTATTTTGACAGGTGGTTATTGCTTACTAACGATAAAATGCAGTCTTTATATCTTTAAGATGATATCAAATAAATGTGATTATGTTATGCTGCCGCATAAATCTTTCATGTAAAGCGACTCTTTGCGTGTATAAACTAAAATATAAGGTCGTTATGGAATATACGATTTTCTTGGCTGAATGTTGAATCGTTAATCCTGTAGGCTATTTGTTATTTTGGATAAAATCGTTTTTTTGTTACAGGCTTTGTGTATAATCCTCTTGACTATTGTTAGGGGAGTGGGGGTAGTGCATCGTAGTTTGACATCAGATGTCCCTAATATTTACGTAACCGTTCATTACAGCATAGATGGTAAGTGCCGACACACTTTTCACTTGGAGCTTTTCCATGATATTGTGACGGTGTGTTACAACTGTAGACAGGCCGATGTTAAGTTTGTCGGCAATTTCTTTATTTATAAGCCCTTTGACAATAAGGGACATCACTTCAATTTCTCTGTCAGAAAGCATTTTGGCGTGCCTCATGGCATTGGTCTTTGGCAGATGGCGTCCTTCAGAATGGGCCATCTGTTCGAGCCATAAAAGAGATTTGATTAGCTCGTTTTCTTTCTTGTCTGTATATAGACAATGAAAGGCTGTAAGCTGTTGGTTAATATCAGCTGACGAACTAGTCAGCATGATTGTTTTCTTTATATTACTTAAGTAAAAGTCTTTATCTTCAAGAATGATGTTAGCTGAGGCAAAATAATGATAGAATTTATCCGGTTGTGCGTTCAGCAAATCCTGGGTTGAATTGAATATTTCGACAGACATCATGGGAATAATATTCTGTAGTATGCTTTTCAGCCCAATGGCTGCAAGCGTATTGCTGTCGATTATGGATATCTGAGGAAATTTGCTGTACATATATGATGTGTGTTATGTTATCTGTTGAAAACAAATGTAGGGACAAAAACATCAGTTTGTCCCTACATTTTAATTTATACCTTTGATTGAATTTTAATTTTATTGAATCCTTATGACAGGAATCCGAGAAGAGCACCGGCAGCAACAGCTGAACCGATAACTCCTGCTACGTTCGGACCCATAGCGTGCATCAGAAGGAAGTTGTGGCGGTCGTATTCGAGTCCCAGATTGTTTGATATACGCGCACTCATAGGTACGGCGCTGACGCCGGCATTACCGATAAGCGGGTTTATCTTCTTGCTCTTGGGCAAGAACAGGTTCATCAGTTTCACGAAGAGAACTCCTGATGTAGATGCCACGATGAAAGAGAATGCACCCAGAACGAAGATGAATATTGTGTTCATTGTGAGGAACTCGCTTGCCTGAGTTGAGCATCCTACTGTAAGGCCGAGCAATATTACGACGATGTCGTTCAGTGAACTGCCTGCAGTTTTTGCCAGACGTGTTGTCTTGCCTGATTCTTTCAGAAGGTTACCGAAGAACAGCATACCGAGCAGCGGCAGACCTGACGGAACGATGAATGTGGTAAGCAACAGACCGATAATAGGGAACATTATACGCTCTGTCTGGCTTACGTGGCGTGCCGGCTTCATGTGGATTACACGCTCCTTCTTTGTTGTGAGCAGACGCATCAAAGGAGGCTGGATAACCGGTACAAGTGCCATGTATGAGTAAGCACATACTGCAATGGCTCCCATTAGGTTCGGACTCAACTTGGATGACAGGAAGATAGCCGTAGGACCGTCGGCACCACCGATGATGGCGATACCTGCAGCCTGATTGGGCTCAAATCCGAATGCAAGTGCAAGCATATAAGCCCCGAAGATACCAAACTGAGCTGCTGCTCCGATAAGGATAAGCTTAGGGTTGCTGATCAGTGCAGAGAAATCTGTCATTGCACCAATGCCAAGGAAGACCAAAGGAGGATACCATCCTTGACGTACACCCTGATAGAATATGTTAAGTACAGAATTGTCTTCGTAAAGTCCTATTTCAAGTCCGGCTTCAGCCTTGAACGGAATGTTTCCGAGGATGATGCCAAGGCCGATTGGAACAAGCAGCAATGGTTCGAAGTCTTTTTTTATGGCCAGCCATATGAAGAATATGCCGGCAGCAATCATGATGATGTTACCCACTTCGGCATTTGCGAATCCCGTATAGGTAATGAAATCATAAAAATTGCTTTGAATAAAATCTATAAATCCCATGGTAGTTAAATTATCCGATTGTTATTAAAGCATCACCTTCCATTACGGTGTCACCCTTGTTTACTAAAACAGATGTAACAGTACCGCTGCATTCTGCTTCGATATTGTTTTGCATCTTCATAGCTTCGAGTATTATTACAGTGTCACCGTCTTTCACAGTATCGCCAACTTTAACTTTGATGTCTGTGATCGTTCCCGGCAGCGGAGCAGTAACCTTCATGCCTGCACCAGCTGGAGCTTCAGCCTTGGGCTTGTCGGCTACCGGAGCTGCAACAGGCTGAGCAGCAGGAGCTGCCGGAGCTGCAACCTTAGGTTTATGAGGCTTTGTTGCCGGATTAATAGGACGTTTCATCTCCACTTCGAATGAAATGCCGTTTACATTAACTTTGGCAATGTTGCCTTCTACATCCACAATCTCAACGTCATAGTCAACGCCTTGTACTTTATATTGATATTTGTTCATTTCTTTATTTTGTTAAAGGTGTTAGTAAATATTATTGTTGTTTTCCCTATTAAGGTATTATTGGTTCTTCTGGATGAATGTTCCAATATGTATGGTGAGGTTTGATCGTTATCACGTTGCTTTCTATATCGTGTACGTCATCTTCGTATTGTTTCAGTGCCATGGCGATGACGGCGATATAAATTTCTTTGTCGATACCTCCAGTCTGCAAACCGTCTTTAAGGATAACCTTAGTCTTATGTCCGGTTTCGGCAATCTTTTCACCTGTTTTCACAGCTGCCTTGATAGGCTGAATCTTGCCGGCTTTCTTAATGGCTTGTTTATGTGCCATAAACAGACCTAATATTCTGAAGAACACATACAGCAGTGCGAGACAAGAGAACACAATGCCCATTGACAGAACAGTTATACCAAATCCGTGTGGGTCTTCTCTTTTCAGTTTGGCAATCTTTGTCTCATTTGCGTGGATGTAATTTTCAATTCCGGGTGTTACGCAGTCTGACGTTTTAACAGCCCATTGATCGGCGCCGTCTTTAATTCGTGCATAAGACTGGTTGGCAGCCAATGGCGGAACTGTTACTGAATCGATAATGTCGACGGCATTTCCGTCATAGAGCGCAATCCAAGTAGGCTTGTCCTTGCAGATCTGGGCTGACAAATGTAGTGTACCGTGAGAGGGATTGCTGTTGAAGAAGAACAGCAAATGTTCGCGCGCAGACATTGATGTGCGGTTGTCTCCGTTAGGAATACAACTCATCATCTTGATGCGTTGCGGAACAGAAAGTCCTTTGTTAAGAACTCTGCGGTCTGTTGTGATGTACATACCGCGTACGTCATAAGTGGAAAAAGAAGTATTGGCCAATTCAATCCAGGCCCTTCTGTTTCCGAATTCGTCTTGAAGGTTAGCTGTGTTGTTTGTCAGCACTTCATTTATCTTAATGTTTTTGGCTCCTTGGCCATACATCGTCAGAATGCCGGCAAACATGGTACAAAGCAGTAAACCAAACTTTTTCATATTAGAGTATTAAAATTAAGTAATTATATTCCGCAGAAGAACAGCACAATGATTTGTGCAGTGAATATTCTAAGGAACATGCTCAGCGGATAAACTGTAGAATATCCTATTGATGGCGCTTCCTTCGAACATATAGAGTTAGCGTAAGCAAGTGCAGGTGGGTCGGTGTATGTTCCTGCAATCATACCCATTATTGTGAAATAATTAAATTTATATTTCTTTCTTGCAATTATGCCTATAATAAGAATAGGTATAATGGTTATCAAGAAACCTGTGTATACATATTTAACTCCGTCTCCTTGTATCACAGTCTCAAGGAATCCGTCACCGGCCTTGATTCCGACACTTGCCAAGAATAGCATCAATCCTATTTCTCGCAGCATCATATTGGCACTTGTCGTAGTGTACGTTACAAGATGCACTTTGTAGCCGTAGCGTCCGATAAGGATGGCTATGATAAGCGGTCCTCCGGCTATACCTAATTTTATAGGTACAGGAATACCAGGAATGGCCACAGGTATGCTTCCGAAAAGAATACCGATAAATACTCCAACAAATATTGTTGCGATGTTAGGAGCATCGAGACGCTTGATAGAGTTTCCCATAACGGCAGCCACTCTATTTACAGCGTCTTCAGGTCCTACAACCATTATGCGGTCGCCGACCTGTAATGACAGGCTAGGGATGGCAAACAAGTCCATACCCTGACGTGTGACACGAGTGACATTTACTCCATAGGCACTTGAGAAATGCATCTGTCCGAGAGTCTTTCCGTTTATTGAAGAGCGGGTAACAAGGATTCTCTTGCTGACCATAGGCTCATCCTGCTTTTTCCAGTCGACATTTATTGTCGGACCGATAAATGCAATGATAGCTTCTGCGTCATATTCAGCGCAAACAACAAACAGCTTGTCGCCAATATGGAAGATGGTGCTACCGTTAGGTATGCTTACGTGTCCGTCATGCAATATGCGTGAACATACGAAGTCGCGGTTAAGGAAGTTGTGGACCTGAGCCAATGTCTTTCCTTCAAGGTATAGATTGGTTACCTCAAGATCCATAAAATGAGGCTTTACGTCATCGTTGTCCTCTTCTTCTTCTTTGGCCAGTTCTTCCTCCTCTTTTTCCAACTTTATACCGAAGATGTATTTTATTGCAATTGTTGCTCCGATAATGCCCAATACACCTAATGGATATGCACAGGCATAACCAGAGGCTATCTGTGGCACTTCGCCTTTGTCGAAGATAGAGTAGAGCGTCTCATTGGCAGCTCCAAGACCCGGGGTGTTTGTTACTGCACCATAAAGAGTACCCACCATCATCGGCAAGTTCTTTGGGTCTGATGTGTCAAAGAAGATGTAATAACATGCAAACATCACAATAACGTTCAGAACAACCATTACGGTTGACAGGAGGTTAAGGGTTATTCCGCCTTTTCTGAAGCTCTCCAGAAAACCAGGACCGACCTGAAGTCCGATCATGAACACAAAGAGTATCAGTCCGAACTCTTGGAGAAATGATAGAATGTTTGTTGGTGCGGTAAAGCCAATATGTCCTGCGGCAATACCTGCAAAAAGTACAAATGTCACTCCGATGGAAATACCTCCGATTTTTATTTTCCCAAGGTATACTCCCACGGCAATCACAATCGCATAGAGCAGCACTATGTGTGCCACTGAATCTGTAGTAGTAAATAAATTAATCAGCCAATCCATAACATGTTTTTACGATTTTGCAAAAGTAGATAAAATATTACTCATTTAATAATTTTTGTGCAATTATTTTATGCCTAATTTTCCCGTTTTTGTATTTTTCACGGTTATAAATTAATTTCTGTTCTTTTTTGTCGTTTGTTTGAAAAAAATACTATCTTTGCAAAATAGAATTACGTGATTTCCAAGTGTGATGATTTCATTTTGTCATTTTGGTCGTTGTGTGTTCTATATTTGACGGTTAGAATGCGTGTGAGCCTTAGCCGCATTTATAATGCCCTGTCTCACGCATCGTGTCCTTTGCCGTGTTAACGAAGCTGATATATAAAAACATAAAACAACTTATATAATATTACACTTATGTCAAACTGCAAAGAAAAGCTCTTTACTGAGTTTGTTGCGCCTTCCAAGCAAGAATGGCTTGATAAGATTCAGGTCGATCTGAAAGGTGCCGATTTTGATAAACGCCTTGTATGGCGTACGAACGAGGGTTTCAACGTGCAGCCTTTTTATTTAAGAGAGGATGTTGAAAAGTTGAAGACACCAGAATCTTTACCAGGAGAATTTCCTTTTGTTCGCGGTAACAAAAAGAATGACAACGAATGGTATGTGCGCCAGAATATTAAGGTAGATGACGCCAAGACTGCTAATGAGAAAGCCTTAAGCTTGCTCAACAAGGGTATTGACTCTCTGGGATTCAAGATTTCCGGAGATAATGTAAATAAGGATTTTGTAGAGACTCTGTTGGATGGTATCGTATGTGATGCCGTTGAACTGAACTTCTGCACATGCAAACGTCATACATTGGCTTTGGCTCAGATCCTTACAGAGTATTTTGAGCAGAAAGGCTATGATAAGGCTAAGATTGTAGGCTCTCTTGACTGGGATCCTATGGAGAAGGTTGTTATGAAGGGAAAGGACGTTACTCCTATCCTGGACATAGCTCCTGAACTTGTAAAGGCTTTGGCCGCTTATCCTAATTTCCGTTGCATTGCAGTTAATGCTGTTTCTTTGAATAATGCCGGTTCTTATATCGTTCAGGAATTAGGATATGCTTTGGCATGGGGAAATGATTATCTTAACAAGCTCGTTGAGGCAGGTGTTGATGTTGACCTCGCTGCAAGTAAGATAAAGTTCAACATGGGCATTTCTGAAAACTTCTTTATGGAGATTGCCAAGTTCCGCGCTGCACGTATGCTGTGGGCTGAAATCGTTAAGCAGTATGAGCCGAAGAGCGATGAGTCATGCAAGATGTGCGTTAATGCCGTTACTTCAAAATACAATATGACATTGTTCGACAGCTATGTTAACCTGCTCCGTTCTCAGACAGAGACAATGAGTGCTGCATTGGCTGGCGTTCATTCTATTGTCGTAACTCCGTTCGACGCTGTATATGAAACTCCTAATGAGTTCTCAGAGCGTATAGCACGTAACCAGCAGCTGTTGCTTAAAGAGGAAAGCCACTTTGACAAGGTTGTTGACCCAGGTGCAGGAAGCTATTTTATCGAGGAACTTACAACATCTCTTGCTAACGAAGGATGGAAGATCTTCCTGAACGTAGAAGATAACGGCGGCTTCCTTGAAGCTGCAAAGAAGGGCATGATTCAGGACGATATAAATGCTACCAACGCCAAGCGTCATGAGGCTGCTGCAAAGCGTAAGGAATTTATCCTTGGTACAAACCAGTTCCCGAACTTTACAGAAAAGTCTGAAGGCAAGCGTGCTCTGACATGTTGTTGCTCTTGTGGAGATGAACATGAGGCTGCATTTAAGTCTATCAACTCTTCACGTCTGGCTGCTGATTATGAAGACCTTCGTATAAAGGTTGAAAACAGCGAGAAAGTGCCTGTTGCATTTATGCTTACTATCGGTAATCTTGCCATGCGTCAGGCTCGTGCTCAGTTTAGTTGTAACTTCTTGGCATGTGCCGGTTACAAGGTTGTCGACAATCTTGGATTCAGCACTGTCGAAGAAGGTGTTGATGCCGCATTGAAAGCCGGTGCAGACATAGTTGTTCTGTGCTCAAGCGATGACGAGTATGCAGAATATGCAATTCCTGCATACAAGTATCTTGACGGCAGAGCCATGTTTGTTGTTGCCGGTGCTCCTGCTTGCATGGAAGACCTTAAGGCTGCCGGCATAGAGAACTTCATACACGTACGTTGCAACGTTCTTGAAACATTGAAAGAGTATAACGCTAAATTGGGTATAAAATGAGAAAGAATTTTAAAGACATCGATATATTTTCAGGAATAAATCCTGTTGATGGAAACGAATGGCAGAAAGCCAACGGGATAACTCCTAATTGGAAAACTCCTGAACACATAGAGGTTAAGCCCGTATATACAAAAGAAGATCTTGAGGGCATGGAGCACCTCGACTATACAGCCGGACTTCCTCCTTTCCTGCGTGGTCCGTACAGCATGATGTATCCTTTCCGCCCGTGGACTATCCGTCAGTATGCCGGTTTCTCAACTGCAGAGGAGAGTAACGCATTCTATCGCCGCAACCTGGCAAGTGGACAGAAAGGTTTGTCTGTTGCGTTCGACCTTCCTACCCACCGTGGTTACGACCCAGACAACGCACGTGTAGTAGGTGACGTCGGTAAGGCAGGTGTGTCTATCTGTTCTGTTGAAAATATGAAGGTTTTGTTCAACGGAATTCCTTTGAACAAGATGTCTGTTTCAATGACAATGAACGGTGCCGTTCTTCCTGTTATGGCATTCTATATCGTTGCCGGACTGGAGCAGGGCGCTAAGCTTGAAGAAATGGCCGGAACAATTCAGAACGATATTCTGAAGGAGTTCATGGTGCGCAACACATATATCTATCCGCCTGCATTCTCAATGAGAATCATCAGCGATATCTTTGGCTATACGTCAAAGCTGATGCCTAAGTTCAACTCAATATCTATTTCTGGTTATCACATGCAGGAAGCAGGTGCTACGGCTGATATCGAGTTGGCTTACACAATTGCCGACGGTCTTGAGTATGTTCGTGCCGGTGTCAATGCAGGTATCGATATCGATGCTTTTGCTCCGCGTCTGTCTTTCTTCTGGGGTATCTCAATGAACCACTTCATGGAAGTTGCCAAGATGCGTGCCGCACGTATGCTTTGGGCTAAGGTTATCAAGCAGTTCAACCCGAAGAATCCTAAGTCTCTTATGTTGCGTACCCACTCTCAGACATCAGGTTGGTCGCTCACGGAGCAGGATCCGTTCAACAACGTAGGCCGTACATGTATCGAGGCTATGACAGCTGCTTTGGGTCATACACAGAGCTTGCACACCAACGCTCTTGATGAGGCTATCGCACTGCCTACAGACTTCTCTGCACGTATCGCACGTAATACTCAGATCTATATCCAGAACGAGACAAAGATCTGCAAGCATATCGATCCGTGGGCTGGTTCATATTATGTTGAGAGCCTTACAAATGAGCTTGCTCATAAGGCATGGGAGCATATTCAGGAAATCGAGAAGCTTGGCGGTATGGCTAAGGCTATTGAAACCGGTGTGCCTAAGATGCGTATTGAAGAGGCTGCAGCCCGCACTCAGGCCCGTATCGACAGCGGTGCACAGACCATTGTCGGCACAAACAAGTATCGTCTTGAGCACGAGGATCCTATTGATATTCTTGAGGTTGACAACTCAGCTGTTCGTCAGGAGCAGGAAGAAGGACTAGCTCAGTTGCGCGCAAACCGTGACAACGAGAAAGTTAAGCAGACACTCGCTGCTCTTACAGAATGTGTCCGCACTGGCGAGGGTAACCTTCTTGAAAAGGCTGTTGAGTGTGCCAAGGCAAGAGCAACTCTCGGTGAGATAAGTGATGCCTGCGAGGAAATCGTTGGCCGTTATAAAGCAGTTATTAGAACAATTTCAGGCGTGTATTCATCAGAAAGTAAGAACGACTCAGACTTTGCTAAGGCATGTGAGTTGACAGAAGAGTTTGCAAAGAAGGAAGGTCGCCGTCCACGTATCTTTATAGCTAAGATGGGACAGGATGGTCACGACCGTGGTGCTAAAGTTGTTGCAACAGGATATGCTGACTGTGGTTTCGACGTCGACATGGGTCCGTTGTTCCAGACCCCGGCCGAGGCTGCTCGTGAGGCTGTAGAGAACGACGTTCATATCGTAGGTGCAAGTTCTCTTGCTGCAGGACACAAGACTCTCATTCCGCAGCTTATTGAGGAGCTGAAGAAACTTGGACGTGAGGATATCATGGTAATTGCCGGAGGTGTTATTCCTGCACAGGATTACGACTTCCTCTATAAGGCAGGCGTTGCTGCAATCTTTGGTCCTGGTACTTCTGTTGCCAAAGCTGCATGTGAGATGATGAACATCTTGCTCGATAAAGAATAAGTTTATTGATTGCAGTATTATATAAACGTGGAGCCGTAGATTTTTTTACGGCTCCATTTTTATTTGTCCCCAATCGGGCATTACGGTTCAGCCTGTATTTCTGTTTTATATTGATTGCATTTTCGATTCTTTGCAACCATATTGGATTGTGACTAAGAAAAACGGATGGAAAAACGGCAATAGAAAACAAAAAGTCGACAGAAAGTATGGATGCTCCAAACAGATGAAACTATATGCAGCCTAATTACAATTTGTGTTTATCATTGTATGAATATAATGTTTTCGTAATTGTGAAACGTGGCATATCGAATTGCAGAATGTATGCTTTTACATGATAAAATACGGCTTTTTACATCACAAAAGCACACCTTTTGCGGATGCCATAGATATCTATGGCATGTAAAACTAAAAAAGTTTTTAAGAAACTCGTCACTCGTCACATTTACGCTTAACATATTGTATGTCAAAGTATTACAGCGTGATGAGTTGCGTTTTGAACTCATCACGCAAATACCATGCAAGCCATGTGTGATGAGTTGAAATCTTAACTCGTCACATCGCAAATGTTTGGATCACAGGTGGTTATGCTATGATGTGACGAGTGATGAGTTTCTTAAAAACTTTTTACAGTTATTGCATTGTATTTTCCAAAATTTGGTTGACTTCAAAGAGTCCTTTCCCTGATTAAAGTTGACTTCTGTTAAACTTATAACTGTTATTGGTTGTCAATACTTTATATTTGATACGCATATTTTTCCAAGCAACAATTTTATGTATAGGCGCTAAGAAAAGTGCTTTGTGGATATAATAAAAATAAAAAGGCATCTGTAGTAATTACAGACGCCTTTGTTTATTTATGCTGTTTAAGAATATATTATTCGTTGATAGCAGCAACACCGGGAAGAACTTTTCCTTCGATAGCTTCGAGCAGAGCACCACCACCGGTAGAGATGTATGACACTTTGTCTGCCATACCGAACTTGTTGATACAAGCAACAGAGTCGCCACCGCCGATGAGAGAGAATGCTCCCTTAGATGTAGCTTCTGCTATAGCCTCAGCAATTGCTCTTGAACCGTCAGTGAATTTCTCAAACTCAAATACACCGGCAGGACCATTCCACAGAATTGTCTTGGCGTCTTTGATTGCATCAGCAAATGCCTTGCGTGTCTCAGGACCTGCGTCCATGCCTTCCCAACCTTCGGGAATGTTGTCAGACATGCAAACCTGTGTGTTGGCATCGTTAGAGAAGTCGTCAGCAGCAACGCAGTCTGTACCCAGAACCAAGTTAACGTTGTTCTCTTTTGCCTTCTTGATAACATCAAGAGCAACGTCCAGCTTGTCGTTCTCGCAGATAGAGTTACCAATCTTACCGCCCTGAGCCTTTGCGAATGTATATGTCATACCGCCGCACAGAATCAGGTTGTCAACTTTTCCGAGCAGGTTCTCGATGATACCAATCTTTGTAGATACCTTAGAACCACCCATGATGGCAGTGAACGGACGCTTGATGTTGCTGAGAACATTGTCAACGGCGTTAACTTCTTTTTCCATCAAATATCCCAGCATCTTGTGGTCGCCGTCAAAGTATTCGTCGATAACAGCTGTTGATGCGTGCTTGCGGTGAGCTGTACCGAATGCGTCCATTACGTAGCAGTCAGCGTAAGAAGCAAGTTTCTTTGCAAATTCTTTCTGACGCTCTTTCATTTCTTTCTTTGCAGCATCGTATGCAGGGTCTTCTTTGTCTATTCCTACGGGTTTTCCCTCTTCTTCAGGATAGAAACGCAGATTCTCGAGCAGAAGTGCCTCTCCTGGTTTCAGGGCAGAAGCTTCAGCACTTGCATTTGCGCAGTCAGGGGCAAATTTCACTTCAACGCCCAGGTGCTCAGAAACGTTCTTAACAATCTGGCTGAGTGACATTTTAGGGTTAACCTTACCTTTTGGCTTGCCCATGTGGCTCATCATAATAACGCTACCACCGTCTGCAAGAATTTTCTTCAGTGTAGGCAGGGCACCACGGATACGTGTGTCGTCTGTAACGTTACCATTTTCATCCAATGGCACATTGAAGTCAACACGGACAATAGCCTTCTTACCGGCAAAATTGAATTGATCGATTTTCATATTAGTTTCTATTTATTTTATATAAGTTATAAACTGTCAGTTTTTATTTTGCACGCAAAGTTAGCAATTTTAATTGATATACAATTAAGTGTAAATGATTATTTTAAAATTTTTGACATGATGTTAATCTGAATGTAACCTCTGCTTAGCAATCGGGCATTAAATATTTCTTTGTCGTTATTGCAAACCTCTGGTGTTAACTGTCTGCTGATTTTTCTTATTCCTATGTGATATAGTATTTCTGCACCTTTGAATTTTGGGTGTGCAGCGGTCTTAATGCGTACATGCCGTTATGCTGAATGCTTGCCTTTCAAAGGCAATTATGAGCGTTCCATTTTTTCTGCAAGCTATGTAACTTGCAGACATGTCTGATAGTTCCTGATTAGAAAGCTTTGTCTGAAGGCATAAAGTTAAATCGGAAATTAGACCGCATATTACTTTATCAATTTTGTGTATTGATGCTTTCTGCCTGTCTTTTTGTTTCTATTGGCGTCTTTTTGTCATATTTTTCTTGACATAGTCCACTGTGCCAGCGAAAAATCTAATGAAAATCCGCTCAATATAAAGCAAAAATACAGACCGAATCCTAGTGACAGATTTGGGATAAAAAAACATCCCCATCACCTCTTTATTAACAAGATTTTTGATGGGGATGTTCTTCTGCTTACAGTTCTACGACAACGCTTAGTTGGCGCTTTCTCCTATATAGTCTGATTCAATTGCAGGAGTTGTTCCTGCTGTCAGTTTCCATATGTTTTCAGCTTTCCATGTAGAGCCGTCGGCAGCATTAAGGTCTGTTACGTTATCGATTAGTGCTTCGTAATTATTACCTCCGGCTTCAACGCAATGGTCTGGGGCATATGATTTAGATTTGCCGACAAGCTTTATGGATGTAATGCCGTCAGGCAGCACTGCATAGCAAGATGTGACATGTCCGCTTGTATATCCTGCGATAGAACCTATGCCTGATTCGTCGCCGCTGACACTGCCGTAAAATCCCACATGGGTTGAATAGCAACCATAAACATAGGCTGATTCGTTGTAGTTATAACCGACAATTCCTCCCATGGCCTCTGCCTGTAAAGATGCGTCTCCAATGGTTGAGTAGGCGGAGTAGCTGGCTACGACATCTCCACGTGTGTTATAGCCAACAATGCCGCCAAGACGCACACTTTCTTTTGATGTGCTTGATGTTATATTTAAACGGTTTGCCACGCATTGGGCTACAATTCCGAAACTGTTTTCTCCGGCAATGCCTCCGGCCAATACGCCTGATATGGTTGCGCCGTCTACGGCACATTTCAATAGTCTGCCGCTTGTCTCGATTCCGCTTTCTTGCGATGTTGAGCCGACGATGCCTCCTGCGCGTGAGCTGGTGCCGCCAGCTGTAATTGTAGAACTGCCAGATACTGTGCAGTATTCAATTTTACCGTAACTTAAAGCGGCAATGCCTCCGGCGATGTTATTTGCACTGACGGTTGCGTCTGATACGTCGCAGTTGTTAACCTGCACGCTGTTGTTGCTCGTTATCGCCCCCGCACAATATCCTGTTACCGTAGCCTTGTTTATGTCGCAATTGTTGATTATGCCGAAGCTTGCACCTGCAACAACGCCGGCATACGATGAAGATAGGTTTCCTTCTACCGATGCATTTGTAAATTTGATGTCATGCACTTTGGCATTGGAGGCCAGTCCGCTGAAGAACCCTATGTTTGAGGCTTCACTATTAATGTTTAAGCCGTTGATAGTTTTGTTGTTCCCGTTGAAGTCGCCTGAATATCCGTTTTGCATATCTGTGCCGACTGGTGTCCAGCTTATACCGGACATGTCAATGTTGTTTTCTATGACAACGTTGCTTGTAAGGCAGTCTTCTTGTTTTGCCCATTCCTCCAGACCGGCAGCGTTGAATATGTGGTATGTGCCGTCCGTTTTAGAGTATGAAGCAAATGTTTCGGCATTTATCGTACCTAAATCAAGTATGTGTCCGGCAGTAAGATTTGTTTCTTTCTTGCCTGAACGCATGTAGCCATTGCCGTTTTCGTCATATAATGTCAGAGTCAGTCCGTTGCTTAGCGTGCCCGGTGCTACAACGAGATAGTATGTACTGCCTGAAGTGAAGTCGCCTGTAAGCGTCACTTCTGAAGCTGCTCCCTCTGCCTGTACTGAAGCCGAAGGATCGTTTGATGCTGCATCTATTACAATGGTGCCGGCTAAGGGTTCTCCGCCATTGCCTCTGAAAATAGCCTTTTTCACCACATTGTTGCCGCTGTTCAGTGTGAACTTCACCACGGCGCATGTGTTCTTGAATACCAGTTCCCTGTTGGTGGTTGTTGCTACTGACGGATTGAGGCCTTTGGCAAAACTCCCTGTTCTTGATGTCTGAGTGGCATTAAGCGATGTAGTTATTGTTGTGCCTGAAATTGTAGCCTTCGCATCATAAGGATACAGAGCGTAATACGTTGAGCTCGTTTCGTCAGCCATACCGGTAAACGTAACAGATGGTCCGCTTTGTGATGTGCTGAAGCGGTTGTTGTCAGACGGGTCGAATAATGAAATTTCATCACCAGTTTCCCATTCAACGCTGTTGCCTTCAGTGAGCTGAGTGCGGGTTATGCTGCCTGAGCCCGCAACAAAACTTGTAAAAACTTTTTTGCCTGATTGTGTGTCGTCCTTTTCGTCTTCGGTACACGACACAAATGCAGTCAGCATTGCTGCAAAACACAGAATGCTGATCATATTAGTGTTGCTTGTCATTCTTGTCTAAGTTTATGTCTTTAATTTCTTGTCTGAAATATACTTACCATTCATATTCTTCTTCTTCAAAGCCTTCGTGTGTGGCTGTTTCACCGTCTCCGCTTCCACAGATAATCTGTTCTGCTTCAATTTCGATGGTTTTGCATGATGGTGATTCGTAATTTTCTTCTTTAGTTTTCATAATTTTATAATTTTAAATTATTGTTATAGGCTTATTCAGGTAAAAATCATATTGTATATTGTAATGCCTTTGTGCGTTTTGCTTTTTAATCGTAAATCTTATTGCGGTTTTAATAATATGATGTTATTCGTCTGCGGTAAAACAAAGGTATGAGGTTTTTTGCTATGTCTGCTATATTTAGTGTTATTTTTTGTAAATTTGATGAAACTTTTTAACAAGTAGACTTGGCATGCTTACGGAAACGGCTTTTAGTGTATGATAGTGGCAATGCATAGTAATAGTAGTGTATAAACAGAATTAACTTTATGTGTAAATTTATAGCTGAAATATATCAGATTTACATTTTTTATTATTAATTTTACGCCATAAATAGAAAAACGCAAGAACGTAGTTTACGTTGGTTTGCCGGCGTGTTTAGTTGGCACGTTGTGTGTCTTGTGCTTATTTTGATGATTATTATATAAAAATATAGACGATATGAAAGATTCTATTATTATCGTGAGCGGTGGAATGGACAGCGTTACGCTGCTGTATGAAATGAGGGAGCGGATAGCTTTGGGTATTTCTTTCGATTATGGCAGCAACCATAATAAGCGTGAAATTGCATTTGCAAAGTTGCATTGTGAAAGATTAGGAATAAAGCACATTGTTATTGACCTGGATTTCATGGGCAAGTATTTTAAAAGTTCGTTGCTTGAGGGAGCGGAGGCTATACCCGAAGGCCATTATGAGGCAGAAAACATGAAGTCTACGGTGGTGCCGTTCCGAAACGGCATTATGCTTTCTATTGCTGCCGGTATAGCGGAGAGCAACGGACTTAAATATGTGTTGATTGCAAATCATGGAGGCGACCATGCCATTTATCCTGACTGCCGTGCTGACTTTATCAAGGCGATGAGCGACGCCACAAGACTTGGAACTTATCCGGGCATTGAGGTCATGGCTCCATATACCGATATAACCAAGACGGATATTGCGCGCAGGGGAAAGGCTTTAGGCATAAACTATGCAGAGACATGGAGCTGCTATAAGGGCGGAGAGAAGCATTGTGGCAAGTGCGGCACCTGTGTTGAACGTAAAGAAGCTTTGCGTGATGCCGGGATAGATGATCCTACCATATATGAAGGTTGGCATCAGTATTATTGATTTTACTTATTTATATAGGTTTATACAGGCTGTAGGTTCGTATAAATCATGTTGGCTTTGCCAGATAGGAGTGTCTGGATTTGCACTTTGGATATTAATTTTTGCAGATATAAAAAAAACAGGTTGCGTCAAATAAGACGCAACCTGTTTTTTATTTTGTGTTATTATTAGAAACTTAGAAGTTATAATATACACCTAATGAAATATTGTTTCCGTCGAAGTCCATACCCCAGGCACTTACGTCAGTGTTGTCGTTCTTTGTATATCCGATGAAGCCAACACGTGCAACAAGGCTAAATTTATCAACCTTGAGCTCAACGCCCGGTTTCAATCCTATAGACAATACGTCGTCAGCTCCGTTGTAGTGCTTGTATCCGAAACCACCTTCGCAGAATACGTTGATAAGTTTGCTGTGCAGGAATGTATAACGTGCATAGGGGCTGATTTCAAATGTGTGAGTAGTAAGACGCTCTGATGTAGCAAACTCGCCATTGTCAATCTGGAGTCCTGCCTTAGACCATCCGAACATAACACCGGCAGCCCAGTTGTCGTTGAACTTATATCCCTTAATTCCGCAACACTTTAGTTTAACATTATTTATAATATCCTGAGCAACAAT
>ENA-OOXT01000696-OOXT01000696.1-human-gut-metagenome-genome-assembly--contig:-NODE-696-length-24247-cov-4.261285_pt1 | contig 24247 bp, 14 predicted proteins | sample MGYA00241590_ERZ501349 | MGnify/ENA primary metagenome ERZ501349 (study PRJEB25962, sample SAMEA2042838) | human gut metagenome | biome: human gut; feature: human-associated habitat; material: faeces...
ATTAGTCGATTGCAGGAGGGTGGAGACATTTGGGCTTGTGAAAGTCGTAGTCTCCTCCCGTTTTTTTAAAAAAAAGATCATTTACACTGTTGAAAATCAAGACACAAGCTAGACTGGACTTTTTTTCTATTTCTTATTCTTACAAATTCTTTTTTCACAGATTTCTTATTTCCTGTTTCCTTTCTTTTATAGTTTTATTGATGCGCCTGAGTCTGGCATTATGCTGCTGCATGATGCTTTTGTTTTATCATGCGCAAGGTTGATCTTTAAGTTTTTGTATAAGTCTTACCGTCTGCTTTTCAGATGCCTGATATGCCTGTGAAAAACATGGTCTGAATATTCTCGCTAAAGTGAAAATCCTGTATGTTTGCTTGCCGTTTTCTCATAAATGGCGGTGCTGACATGCTTCAGCGCATCTGCCGGTGGGGATAAACAAAAAAGCCTGCATCCGCATGGATACAGGCTTATGTATTTTCGAAGCTTTTATTTAGTTCAAAGCATCAGTTAATTCTGCTCCGGCCTTGAATTTCGCAGCCTTCTTAGCAGCAATCTGTATCTTCTCCTTTGTAGAAGGATTGATACCCTCGCGAGCCGGGCGCTCGTTAACGCTGAATGTTCCAAAGCCAACAAGTGCAACTTTATCTCCTGCTACGAGAGCGTCTTTGATGGCTGCAACGGTTGCGTCGAGTGCTTTCTTTGAATCAGCTTTTGGCAAACCTGAGCCAGCAGCTATTTTTTCAATAAGTTCTGTTTTGTTCATAATTAAAATTGTTATTAAAATATTAGAGTATAAAATTATCCCAACCTATTTTTATCGCAAATATAGCCTAATCATTTTATTTGTCAAACAAAAAATAAAAAAAAGTGAAGAATTTAATGAAAAAAAGTTGGTATATGCCCTGCTTTATGCTATATAACAGATATTTTTAGTATTTTTGCCGACGTTTATTATGCTAGAAAAATTATTTTGAGTATGTTCAGAATACCTGCTATTACAAAGAATTTGCTGATTATCAACGTGCTTATGTTCGCCGCCACATGGGTGTTCGGCCGTCAGGGCGTCGACTTGAACAGCGTGTTTGGACTTCACTTCTTCCTTGCGCGCGATTTCCAGATATATCAGCTCTTCACTTATATGTTCATGCATGCCGGATTCACGCATCTGTTCTTCAACATGTTTGCCCTGTGGATGTTCGGCTGCGTGGTTGAGAATGTGTGGGGACCTAAGAAGTTTCTCTTCTATTATATGGTCTGCGGAGTCGGTGCCGGACTTATACAGCTGATAACACAGTTTGGCGAGTTCTACATGCTTGCCAGCGACCAGATACCGGGCTTTGGCTTCGGCGATATAATGGCAGTGGCGCATAACAGCTCGGCTATTCTCAATCTTTGGACAACAGTAGGCGCGTCAGGTGCCATTTACGGTGTGCTGCTTGCTTTCGGCATGCTGTTTCCTGAGGAGCGCCTGTTCATATTCCCGCTGCCGCTGCCGATAAAGGCCAAGTGGTTTGTGTGTATCTACATCGTTGTTGAGCTGTTGTCGGCTCTCGGCACGTCAAACAGCAGTGTGGCTCATTTCGCCCACCTCGGTGGTATGCTCTTCGGATGGCTGCTGATAAGATACTGGCGCAACAATCCGGGCGGAGGATCTTTCGGAAGGTCGAAGGGACAGCAGTTCTTCGACAACCTGAAGAGCAACTGGGAGCGCCGCTCTCACCGCAAGTCGGACAATGCCGGAGGATATGACAGGACAAGAAACGAATCAGACTGGGACTATAACGCCCGCAAGAAGGCTGAACAGGACGAGATAGACCGCATACTCGACAAGGTTAGACGAAGCGGATACGACAGCCTGAGCGAGGAGGAAAAACGTAAACTCTTTGACGGAGGAAAATAGCACATGACGGATGTGCTTCATTGTGAATGAAAAAAATTAAAGACCTTACTTTGCAGATAATAGCCGGGGCCAATGTGGCAACGGCTGTTACCATGTTTCTGGTAGGCCTGTCGGACCGCATCAATCCGACAGAGCATCCTATAATGGCCAATATCGGACTGATATTTCCCGGCTTTATATTTATCAATTTCTGCTTTTTAGTCTTTTTCGCGGTGTTCAGGCGCAGGTACATGCTTATTTCCCTGCTTGGCTTTGTTGTCAGCTATTCTTCCGTGCGTACTTACTGGCCGCTTAACATCAGCCGCGACGTGCCGCCTGGCTCGATAAAGGTGATGTCGTATAATGTGCATAATTTTGCCAGCGACAATGCCCCCGAAGGACACGACAATCCGATACTTGAATATATTGTGGCTGCCGATGCCGACATCGTGTGCCTGCAGGAAGCACGCATTGACGATGACATAAAAAACGCGATAAAGGGCGTATATGAATACATCGACTCTGTGAGGAGCAAGGACGGGGGCGAGTGTCTCGTCTTGATGAGCAAGTATCCGATAGTGGCGCGCGAGCGCATCGATTATGTATCTAAGGGCAACGTCAGTGCAGCCTTTAAGGTGAAAATGGACGGCGACACGGTTACTGTGGTGAATAATCACCTTGAGACCTCCGGACTGTCGCTTGCCGACCGTGCCGGCTTCAAGGACATGGTTAAGGGCAAGGCGGGCAGCGACACGATGAGGGCTGAGTCGAAACGCCTGGCAGTAAAGCTGGGAGAGTCGGCCAAGATACGTGCGCCGCAGGCTGAGGCCGTGGCCGAATATGTGAGGAATAGCGGCGACAACGTGATTCTTTGCGGCGACTTTAACGACAACCCCATATCGTACACTCACCGTACTCTGGCGCGCGAGCTTACCGACTGTTATGTTGAGTCGGGCAACGGTCCGGGCATATCCTATCACCACAACGCCATCTTTGTGCGCATAGACAACATAATGTGCTCAAAGCTGTGGCAGCCCTATAAGTGCAAAGTTGACCGAAGTATCGGCTATTCAGACCATTACCCCATTTATTGTTGGCTCAAAAAGCGTGGAAAGGATAAAAATAACCGCTAAAATGAATAATAAGAGGCATTAAATTTTTCAAAGTTTAAAAAAATAATTATCTTTGTGCCCTATTAATATCAAACTCGAAAAAACATTAAAAATTAATAATAATCAAAATGCAAAACAAAGGAATTGTAATTGTTACAGCCGTCTTACTGACGCTTGCAAGCATTTTCTATTTGTCTTTCTCTGTCGCAACTAGCTATTACGACAGTCAGGCAGCAAAGATTAAAGACCCGATTGACCAGCAGAACTACAAGGATTCTGTTAAATATCTGGGTATTTATTCTTACCAGAAGTGCTTGGAGACGCAGATTGGTCTGGGTCTTGACCTTAAAGGCGGTATGAACGTAATCCTCGAGATTTCTGTTCCTGATGTTGTAGACGTGCTGGCTGACCACAAGACAGACGCTGCCTACGTTAAATCAATGGAACAGGCTAAGAAGGAGGAAGAGACAAGTCAGAGTGATTTTATCTCTCTTTTCATTAAGTATTATCATCAGAATGCGCCCGGACATCGTCTGGCTGAAGTTTTTGCCACACAGCAGCTTAAGGGCAAGGTGAGCACACAAAGCTCTGACGCTGAGGTGGAGAAGGCTCTGCGCGAAGAGGTTCAGTCGGCTATCGACAACTCTTACAACGTAGTGCGCAACCGTATCGACAAGTTCGGCGTTGTTCAGCCCAATATCCAGAAACTTGAGGGACAGCAGGGCCGTATCATGGTAGAAATGCCTGGTATCCGCGAGCCTGAACGTATCCGTAAACTTCTTCAGGGTAGCGCCAACCTCGAATTCTGGGAGACATTCAACAGCGAAGAGGTTACTCCGTATCTGGCTCAGATCAACCAGCGCCTTGCTGCCGGTTCGTCTGCTACTGCCGCTGATACAACTGCCGTAAGCGACAGCACAGCTGCCAAGGCTGAGCCCGCAAAGGCAGAGGCTAAGCCTAAGTTCCAGATAAAGAACGACGCAAAGAACGCTGCCAAGGCTACTGAGACTGATGCACAGCTCGCTCTCGCCAAGAAGCAGAATCCTCTGCTGGCTATGTTGCAGCTGGCTCCGCAGGGCTCACTGAGCGTTGTAGGATATGCTAACGTACGCGATACAGCAGCAATCAACAAGATTATCACATCTGAACTTGCCAAGCAGGTGCTCCCGTCTAACCTGAAACTTCTTTGGGGTGCTAAGCCTGCTGACGGACTTTCTGTAAAGAATGTGTTCGAGCTTTATGCAATAAAGGTTACACAGAGCAACGGACGTGCTCCGCTTGAAGGCGACGTGATAACAGATGCTACAGACCAGTTTAACAACGTTACAGGTGCTCCTGAGGTAAGCATGACCATGAACTCAGACGGTGCACGCCGCTGGGCAGCCCTTACAAAGGCTAATGTGGGTAAGGCTATTGCCATCGTGCTCGACGATGCTGTTTACAGCGCACCTCGCGTAAGCGGTGAAATTCCTGGCGGACAGTCGTCTATCAACGGTAACTTCACCATTGAGGATACAAAAGACTTGGCCAACACGCTTAAGTCAGGACGTATGCCTGCTCCGGCACGTATCGTTCAGGAGGACGTCGTAGGACCTTCACTCGGTGCACAGTCAATCCAGCAGGGTCTTATCTCGTTCGTTGTAGCCTTCGTATTGCTGATGATCTACATGATCGTCATGTACGACCTGATTCCGGGTATGATGGCCAACTTGGCACTTATACTTAACCTCTTCTTTACGTTAGGTATTCTAACCTCCTTCCAGGCGGCGCTGACCATGCCGGGTATTGCCGGTATCGTGCTGTCATTGGGTATGGCCGTCGACGCTAACGTGCTTATCTATGAGCGTACCAAGGAAGAGTTACGCAAGGGCAAGCAGCTCAAGCAGGCTATCGAGGCCGGTTATGGCAACGCCTTCTCTGCTATCTTCGACTCTAACCTTACCTCAATCATAACAGGTGTCATCCTTTATGTCTTCGGTACAGGTCCTATCCGCGGATTCGCCACAACTCTTATAATCGGTATCTGCTGCTCATTCTTCACAGCCGTTTATCTTACACGTCTCGTTTATGAGCACAAGATGAAGAAAGACAAGTGGCTGAACCAGAACTTCACAACAAAGATATCTCGCAAGTTCCTGCAGGGCACAAACATCGGCTTTATGTCAATGTATCGTAAGACCTTCACAATAGCAGGTATTGCAGTTGTGCTGTTCGCTATCAGCTTCGCAGTTCGCGGTCTCAGCAAGAGCATCGACTTCACAGGTGGACGTAACTATGTAATCAAGCTTGAGAAGGCCGTAGAGCCTGAGCAGGTGAGTGCAGTGCTCCGTCCGGCATTCCCGAACAGTACAGTGAGCGCAATTGCATTGGGTACAGACCACAAAACCATCCGTATTTCAACTAACTATAAGATTGACTCTAACAATCCGGCAGTTGACAACGAGGTAGAGGACATCCTGTTCAAGTCGCTCTCAAGCGCAGGCATGGTGACACAGAAGAGCGTAGAGGTGTTCAAGAATCCTGATGTACGCGCAGGCGGTTCTATTATCAGTAGTGCCAAGGTGGGTCCGTCAGTTGCTAAGGATATCACTTACGGAGCTATCATAAGCGTCATATTCGCTCTTATAGCCATCTTCTTATACATCCTCATCCGTTTCCACAATGTAGCCTTCTCTGTTGGTTCAACAGTGGCTCTGGCTCTCGATACGATAATCGTTATCGGCTTCTACTCAGCATTGTGGGGTCTGGTTCCGTTCTCTCTCGAAATCGACCAGACGTTCATCGGAGCTATCCTTACCGTTATCGGTTATTCAATCAACGATAAGGTGGTTGTGTTCGACCGTATACGTGAGAACCTCGGACTCTACAAGAAGCGTGACTACTGGACAATATTCAACGACTCTCTGAACGAGACATTGGCACGTACAATCAACACGTCTTCAACAACGTTGCTGGTATTGCTCTGTATCTTCTTCCTTGGAGGTGACAGCATCCGCAGCTTCTCGTTCGCGATGATTCTCGGTGTTGTATTCGGTACACTGTCTTCAATCTTCATTGCAGCTCCTATTGCTTACATCACTTTAGGTCGCAAGGCCAACAAGACATCAGAGGTTAAGGCTGCATAAGTGTTTTGCTGAATAAGACGTTAAGTCATATATTCAATATAAATAGGGTGGATACGCATCAATGTGTATCCACCTTTTTTGTATGTTCTTATGTATGGCTTTCCTGTGTTCTGTCACAGATTTTGGGCTGCTGTAAGAATATTTTTCATTAGTAACTCATTACACGTTGTAATTTGCTGTAATGTCCTGACAAACAGTGAGTTAGAACGTGATGAGTTGGGCTGTCAACTCGTCACGCAGATATCATTGAGAGAATCATATATTTGAAGTCAACCAAATTTTAGGAAAGGACAACAAGATAATGATTTACTTGTTGCGTGATGAGTTTAATACTCAACTTGTCACATTACATATCTCTGAAACACAATATGTTATGTTCGGATGTGACGAGTGATGAGTTTTTCGTAAAATCATGCTGCGATGATTATTATGCCTTTTGTTAATTGTTTAGTTGCATACCATTGTTATTCATAAACGTCTTGATTAGGTAATATTCAAATGTGGTTAATGTCGGATATTGGATAAGAGGTGTTGTTTATGTAAGAAACTTAGAATTTTTTATTTTAATGTATTGTTCCATGTTCTGCAAAATATACCTAAATGTATCATGAAAGATATGCTTTTGTATGCTGAAATGTGGCCTTTTGATTCATGACATGGCTCCTTTTGCGGATGTGTATTCTCCTTTCTTAAGCAATCGTGATTTGTATAAAATATAATATTTTCTGTAAATTAACGATTTCTTGCCTTGGTGTCTACTTGAAAATATATATAGCTTATTTTACCGTTCTGTAAGCTTGGTAGCCATTTTTATTATATGTATTTTTTAATATAATGTATCTGTCTATAACATATTTTTACGAGTGTTTATTTTGTAATTTATGTGAAATTACTATTAAATTGTATGATATCGACTTGAAAAAGTTATTATTCGTATTAAAAATAACGAAATATATCTATAATAATTATATTAATGTATATTAATTCGAATTTTATTACATAATCTTTTGCTGATATTAAAAAATATTACTATATTTGCACTATAAAATATAAGATAAAGGTAAATCTAAACTCAAATTGATAAGATAATACGTCGTTTGTCGCAAAAACAATAATATTATAACATTAAATTAGTACTTATGAAGAAGTTAATACTTTTAACATTTCTACAATTTTGTTTATGCAGTTTGTTTGCGCAGACTGATGTCTCTACGGCATTAGATTTGCAGGTTGGAACAAACAGTTATGATCTGACAGGTCAGTCGGGCTATGTTACTTTGTATTATAAGTATACAGCACCGGCTGAGTCAGGACAATTGCTGACTTTTACAACCGTCAAAGGTGAAGGGTTAAGTTATGTGATGTCTGAAGACGGTACCTACAACAAAATGATTTATGGAATAAACTCTGCAACAGGCAGTATTGTTCCTGTTAAGGCTGGTCAGACGGTTTATCTTATTTTGAACACAAGGGGCGGAAGCGAGATTTCGTTTGACATGAAAGCAGAAAATGCTATTGTCGAAGGTGGACAGACCAAGGAGGAAGCTATCGACGTAACGGGGCAGAGTAACTTCTTTATTCCAAGTAACTATAGTACAGAAACATACTCTTCTGTTACATACCTAAAATATGAGTGCTCAGAAGAAGGTGTGCTCGAGATGACCTTTACAGGCTCTTTGTCAGGCCTGTCTGTCTGCGAGGAAAACAGCAGTGAGGAAACGAGCGTCAGTTTGAGCTATGTCAGCGGTACGGTTGTTGGCAAAACTGAAGTAGAAGCCGGAAAGGTGTATATAATAAAGATTAAAGCTTCCACATCGCCGCTTATCGGTAACTTTGTTATTACGCATCCTACTTTAGGATCTTCGAGTGACTATCCTTTTGAAGGCAAGGCTGTGGATAATGAACTGCCGGCAGAAATAGGTAAATATTGGTATGATTATGTGGCAACGGAAAATGGTTTCGTCATGCTGAAGTCAGAGTCGTATCTCTATGGCGGAACGGTAAGTGTGTATGATGCGTCTTCAATGTACTCGCCGATAGCCACAGTAGACGGATGTTTCCTGGCCCGCTTTAATGTTGTGCAGGGAAGGACTTACCTTATTTGCATAGAGAAGAATGAGTCGACATCGACACCAGACTATTTCGACATGACTTTTGCTGCAGCAGGCGAGGGCGATTCGTTTGACAATCCTATGGCGATAAATCTTGGTGAGAATACACTTCCAGATTATAACGGCACATATTATTATAAAGTAGAAATACCAGGCGAGGCTGAGACTTCAAAGTTCCTGAAGGTAACCAGTGATGCCGAGATGTTGAGCTCAGGAACAAAGGTTTCAATATATGAACAGACTAACATGTATTCGCCGCTTGCGTCAGGCACAAAAGATGTGAAAGCTGAGGTGAAGGGCGGTGCTGTTTATATTATATGCTGGAATCTCGATGAGGATATCAATGGATTTAAATATAATGTCGCTGTTGAAGACATCGGTGAGGGAGAGGTTTACTCAAACCCCATTCAAGCTGTAGTCGGTACCAATAATCTTGATGGCGTAAACGACAAGTATTTCAGCTATACGGCAACTATGAATGGATGGCTGGTGATAACCCCTTCTGATCCTACAATAAAGGTCGAGTTCCCTATAGTTTCCGGCTCATATGTATCTTATCGTACTGCCGTTCAGAGCGGATTTTCTGTAAAGACAGAAATAGAGAAAGGCACAGAGTATATAATTAAACTGTCTGGTCTTTCAGGTTCAGGCTCTTTTGAACTTGAGGAAGCTGAATATGCCGAAGGAGAGTCTCGTGAGACTGCCATTGCCGTTGACGGAACATCAGCCGACGTGCCTATGGCGGCACAGACAACATGGTACAAGTATGTTGCAGCATCTGCAGGCATGCTTGAGGTAAGCTCAGACATCAATTATGAGAACAATGCTTCATATCAGTCGTCTACGGTACGTGTATGGCGTGGAGAAGAAAGTAATTATGTGGATATAACAAAGTCAGACAGTGAAGGTACGCTGTTCTATGGCGATTTCGTGGCGTCTGAGGGAGATATCTTCTATGTTGAGGTAGTAACCTTGTCTGCACAGGAAGGCAAAAAGGTGATGTTCAACTTGCGCGACTTTGAGCCGGGTGAGTCTTCTGATAATCCGATAGAGCTTACCATAGGTGAGAATACGTTGAAGAGTGTAACACGTCAGAATCCTGTATGGTATTATGCTGACCTTGATAAGGGTGAGTTGAAGATAACAGCTGACGCATCTAACTATTACATGATGTCTGTTTACAAGAGCGATGACCTGAACACCGTATTGGCAACATCTAACTACGTGTCTGGTTCTGCGCCTGACTATATAGGTTCTTATGAACTTTCATACGAGGTTGAAACTCTTGGCAGATACATAATGAAGCTGGAGCAGACGAATCCTATTGGTGCTGTAGTGACAGTAACTGCTAATATAGCTACAGGTATATCAGGCACAGGCATGGCAGCTGAGAGAATATCAGCCGGAGCCGGCTGCATATCAGTTACTCCGTCAGCAGAAGGTGCAAGCGTATATGTATACGACCTGACCGGCAAGCTGGTAAGCTCTGCTTATATTAAGGGGCAGACAACATTCAATGTTGAAAAGGGACTGTATGTAGTGAAAGTTGATAACAAGGCAGTAAAAGTAGTTGTAAATAACTGATACAAAAAATTATACACGGAAAAGGTCTGAAGAGTCAGGCCTTTCCGTTTTTTTTCATTAACTAATACAAATATCAATGTTAAGATCAAAGAAATTCAGTGCTCTGATTCTGTGTCTCGCGCTTGGCTTCTCGGTCAATGTTTATGGCATCAAGTCTAATCCCCGGCCAGTTACCGTGGTGCAGCCTGATGGCACTACTTTGACTATTAGAATACATGGAGACGAGAATTTTCATTACACGACCACTGTAGACGGCTATCTTATCAGGAAGGACAAGGATGGCTTTTTCAAGTATGAACGGCTGGATGAGAAAAACAAGCTGCGCTTGTTGACTTCACAGCGAGTGAGTAATGTTGGAAAGCGTTCGGCCGACGAACAGAAGTTTCTCGGTCAACTGGTTCCGGTGCGCAAGCAGATGGATTTGCTTATGTCTTTCAGAAAGAAAGATATAAAGCGCCCAGAACAGATTCTTTCGCGTACTGTTTCTGCACCTCGTATGGTTAAGAGTAATGCTGAAACTAAGGAAAGTGAGTATCTGGTTATCCTTGTCAATTTCAAAGACAAGGCGATGAATTTCAAGAATGAGGATTTTACAAAATGGCTTAACGAGCCGGGCTACTCTGTTGACGGAGGTACCGGAAGCGTGAAAGACTATTATAGAGACAACTCCATGGGGCAGTTTATCCCTAATTTTGTTGTCGTCGGTCCTTACACTCTTGCTCATGAGCAGACTTATTATGCTGCCAATGACGAATCTGCCGGCGGCGACGTAAATCCGCGCGATATGGTTGTCGAGGCACTGACAATGGCCAAGGCCGACAATCCTGACATGGACTTCTCGCAGTTTGATAACGACGGCGACGGATATATGGACAACGTCAACGTTATCTATGCCGGATACAGCGAGGCAAGCACAGGAAATGCAGACGACATGTGGCCTCACTCATGGACCCTTGGAGATCAGGCGTTCAAGATAGACGGCATAACATGTAACAATTACAGCTGCTCTGCCGAGCTTGTCGGAACAAGCGGAGTGAAGATGGATGGTATAGGAACGTTTACTCATGAGTTTGGCCATGTGCTCGGACTTAAGGATATGTACGACACAGACGACTATACTGACGGCTACGGCATAGATCCCGGTGCTTATAGTCTTTATGCATCAGGAAGTTATAACAACGACAGCCGCACACCTCCATGCCTCATGGCCTTTGAACGCATGCAGATGGGATGGTGCTCGCCTGTTGAACTGAAAGACGCTGAGGACGTTACGCTGAAGACTGTTGCGGACAATGAGGCAAGATATATCGACTGCCAGCCCGACAGAACTCCCGGTACTGGCTTTGAGTGGTTTGTGCTTGAGAATCGCCAGCAGACAGGATGGGACAAGTATATCCCGGCCCATGGCCTGCTTATTTACCATTATGACTATACCGACGAGATGGTGGAGAAATACTGGTCGATAAACGGACCTAACAATAATGCCAAGCACAGATGTATGTATATTGTTGCCGCCGATGGCATAGATGATACAAACTCGCGTGCCGGCGACACTTATCCGGGCCGTTCGGGCAATACGGAGTTCTCTCCCACATCATCGCCTGCGGCCATTAACTGGAACGGCGACCCCGTAAACGTATCTGTCACCAACATAAACGAGTCCGACGGACTGGTGACATTCCAAGTTAATGGTGGAGTTACACCTATATCTGTGATACGCACAGAGGTGCCTAAGTCTATTCGTGACACCTCACTGAAGGCAGAGGCTACAATTGTCAAGAAACTTCAAGACGTTAAGTCGATGGGTTTCTGCTGGGCTTTGAAAGACGAACCTACAATAGAAGGAACACACGTGGAGGTTGACGCTGTGGCTGATAAGGTCAGCGCAGAGATAACAGGACTTGAGCCGGGCAGTCTTTATAACGTGCGTGCATATATGGTTATGGCAGACAATTCTGTCGTATATGGTGCTTCTGTTCCTGTCACCACGGAGTGTAAGGTGATGGAGGCTCCTTATATTGGAGATTTTACTTCATGGACAAACGGTGAACTTGACTGCTGGAATATAGTAGACAACAACGGCGACGGAACTACATGGATTTATGATGAGACGACAGAAGGCGTAGTATATCAGTTTGACTACTGGAACGATGCTGACGACTGGCTTATTTCGTGCCGCATGAAGGTTCCGGAGAATGGCGCTTTGTATTTTATACGAGGTGTGATGGAGTCAACCACTGTTGAAGACTTGGATGTATACGTATCGACTGAGTCAAGAGATATCAGTGATTTCCATCTGCTCAAGCGTTTCTCTTTTGCAGACAGCTTTGGCGAAGCCGTTCCTGAAGAGGTTGACCTTAAGGATTATGCAGGCAAAGAAGTGTATATCGCTTTTGTATGCAAATCGAAGAAACTTCAGACAAACCTGTGGCTATGGCAATTCTATCTTACAGAGAAGCTCGGAAAGCCTCAGATTACCAATTTTGGACTTAAGGACAACAGTACACTGCAGGTTGATTGGACTCCGGTTAAAAACGCATCAAAATATTATCTTGATTTTGCTGAAGTAACAGACGAGGTGTTCAACAATACTGTGTTCGTTCCGTTGAGCGATTTTGCTGATATTACGGGCGATGTCGAAGTAAGAGCCGGTACACTTTCATTCTATGGTAATGGAGTTGTAGAGACACGTGACTATCCTGAAGGAATAACCGACTGTAAATTTATCCTTAAGTCAGGCGGTCCTTATGGCACGAGTGTAGTTAAGATAGAAGGAACTGTAGACGGACAGACGTGGGAAGCTGTAGGTCCGGCTAAGGTGGTAAGCTCGCTTGACACTGAAGGCTCTGAGGTGTTGCTGGAGAATTATGTAAAAGACAAGAAGTACCGCAAGATGCGCTTCTCGCTTAATTACGGTGGCCGTACAGCTACAATCAACTATCTCACAATGTCTTATAACGATGGCTATGTATGGGATATGCTTGCTTCAGGAGCGACACCTGATGACGGCACGACGATGACTATCAGCGAGACTTCTGCCGGTGAATTCCTCACAGGCAAGACTTATGCCATTACGGTAACTGCAGGTGACGGTTCTCTATTTTATGACTCTTCCGAGCCAGCTTACTTCAAATATGATGCAACAGGTGTGTTCGTTCCTGTAGGCGGCGACCTCTATGCAACGGCCGGCAGGGGCATGGTGATTCTTGGCGGTCTGCATGCCGGTGACAAGATAACTTGTGCTTCACCTTCGGGACAGATTCTTTATTCGGGTGTGGCCGACGGCGATGCATGCAAGTTTGCGCTGCAGGGCTATAAAGGCGTGACAATTGTTAAGGTGTCTGGAAATGAACACGAAAAAACATTCAAATTGATGGTTAAATAAAATGTGTTTTGAGATGAAATATATTGGATATTTTCTTTCAGTATTGGCTTCAGCTGCGGCTCTGAGCGTCTCAGCTGCCGACAGCTTAAGAGTAAAGCCAAAGCATATAGCTCCGCCTCCGGCAGCACAGCATTGGGCTGCCCCTACGCGGATGTCGTTGCAGGGAACGGCCGACGGCGTTCCTGACGGACTGCACATGGTTGGAGTAGACGACAAGACTGTCACGCTGCAGTGGAACAGTCCGGAGCCTACCGACGGATATTATGATGACTTTGAAGGCCATCCTGACTTTGTCATCAACTCTCCCGGTAGTGTAGGGTGGGAGTATCTTGACATGGACAATGAACAGACATATACATGGGCTGCGACATCGTTTCCTAATCAGGGCAACAAGATGGCATTCATTGTGATGAATGTGGCAAAGACAACTCCGTCTGTTGCCGACAATCCTGATGCAAAGCCATATTCTGGCACGAAGATGCTGGTTGACTTTGCCGTTCAGGGTCAGAGCAACGACTTTATTATATCGCCTGAGCTGAACTTTGACAGAGACTTCCAGATAAGCTTCAGGGCAAAGAGCTATAAGGACACTTATGGCCTTGAACGCATCCGTGTGGGATATTCAACCACTGGCAAGCGTGCTTCTGACTTTATATGGGTTTCAGATGGCGACTATGTAGAGGTGCCTACCACATGGACACTGATGAGCTATAAGATACCTAAGGACGCAAAATATGTTACGATAAACTGTGTGTCGAATGAGGCTTTCATGTTATTTATCGACGACATTTTTGTCGGCACTAACAACGTGCGCCCGCTTAAGGCTGCTGCAAGCAATCCGCTCGTTGGATTCAACCTGTACAGAAATTCAGTCAAGGTAAATGCTGAACCTATTGTTAGTCTGGTATATTCTGACGAGGTGCCCGACTACGGCAACTACACTTATACCGTTACGGCTGTTTATGAAGATGGCACCGAGACAGGAATGTCAGAGCCTGTCAATGTGGAAGTGCCCGACATAAGGCTTCTTCCTTTCGAAGACGACTTCAGTTCGTGGGTGCTTGATGCCGACAAGTGGTCGACACCTGCTGACGATGCCGGTAATCCAAGTAAGTGGAGTGTAGATTATTATACCTATGGTCTTGTTGATCCTTGTGCTGCATATCAGTATTCTTCTTTGAAGAACTATTCACAGTCGCTCATATCGAGACAGCTCAATACAACAGATGTCAAGAACACATGGCTGCGTTTCGACCTTCGTATGCTCAACTATAACAGCACCACGGGCGACACACTCTCTGTAGAAGTGTCGTGCGACGGCAAGAACTGGACACGCTGCAAGTATTATCTGAGCGACGAGGGTACATATTCATGGCGCCAGGAGCTGATAGATCTCAGCCCGTATCTTACGGGGAATCTTTTCCAGGTACGTTTCCGTGCCCATGGTGAGGAGGCTTTCTATATCGACTATTGGTATGTTGACGACATAAAGGTATGGAATCCTGAATGGACTTCAGCCAGCCTGACAGTTCTCGCTGGCGGAACTCCATTTGCCGGGTGCAGCGTCTCACTCGAAGGTGACGGCGGAGGCAGATATAATGCTAAGGCTGGTGCTGACGGCAAGATTAGCTTTGAGAAGATTGAGGCTGACACATATACCATTATCATTGACGAGGAAGGCCATAACCTATATAAGGGTAAATGGATCGTTGAGAACTCTTCAGCTAACGACGAGGTCGTAAATGTAACTACTCCGGTTCTTTCTGTCAGTGAGACTGAGCTGCATGAAGACCTTAATGTTGAAGATAAAATTGAAAAGACCGTGACGCTTGAAAATACGGGCGACGGTGAGGTTATGTGGCGTATGCTGGCTGACCATGAGATAGGTTCTGGAGACATATCTGGCCGCTTCCAGCTGCAGCAGAGCTTCGGCGCGTCGGGCGATTTGCAGTCGGCCATCGTTTTCGACGGAGAATACTTCTACACATCTTCATGGTATAACATTGGCAAGTTCTATAAGTACGACCGCAACGGAAGGTTCATTGAAGAGTTCGATGTTGAGGGCATGTATTATAAGGTGGACGATATGGCGTTCGACGGAACTTATTTCTATGGAAGCGATGACACTAATGCCATCTATCAGCTCGACCTGCGCAACAAACGGCTTGTCAAGACTATAACCATTGTTGACGATCCTAAGATAAACATCACCCACATTGCCTACGACCCAAGGAGCGATGAGTTCTGGGCAGGCGGTTCTAACACTATATGCCGCATTAACCGTGAAGGCAAGATAACTTCGGCCATGCGCAACATTTCTGACGAAGAGAGTCTTGACGTGTACGGTTCTGCTTACGACAATACAACTCCCGGCGGTCCTTATCTGTGGCTCTCACATGAGGAGATGTCTTATCAGGGCGTTGACCGCATCGTGCTGCGCCAGTATAACCTTAATACACGCAGGCTTACTGATGTTAAGCACGAGGTTTCTGACACGCCTGATTATCAGTACACGCCGATGATATATGGTGCCGGAATAGAGACAACAACCAGTCTGTTTGACGGAACATTGTCGTTGGTGGGCATAATGGAGCAGTCACCGGCCCGAATTTATGTGTACAAGCTGTGTGATGCAGGCGACTGGCTCTCTTATTCGCCAAAGGCTGGGGTGCTGAAGGCCGGCGAGAAGCAGGAAGTTAAGATTACTTATAATGCCATAAAGGGTGTTGTGGGCAAGGATTATTCTGCTGATCTCAATATATTCACTCTGCCAGACGTTGATGCTGGAAAGATAGATGTCAGCTATACGGCTGTCGGCCCTTGCGCCATACCGCGCCCTGTAGGACTCACAGCTTCGTGCGACAATGATGTTGACATCAACCTTTCATGGCAGAGCGGCAAGGCCGACAAGACTCCTTCAGGATATAACGTCTATCGCAACGGCTCACGCATCAACGAGGCTCCCGTTGCCGAGACTTCTTATGTTGACAAGAACGTTATCCGCGGCGAATACAAATATACCGTTACTGCCCTTTATGACGGTGTTGAGACCAACCATTCTGACTCTGTGGTCTACGACATGACCGTAGGTGCTCCTTATTTCGCACCGACTGCACTGAGCGCAAGCATCTCTGAGAACAAGAATGTGGCTCTGTCGTGGACACAGCCCGGACTCGTCCGTCAGAACGAAACCACAATGCGCTACGACAACGGCACATGCAGCACCAGCGTCGGACTTGCCGACGGCGGACTCTTCTGGATTGGTGCCAAGTGGACCGGCGACGACCTGTTCGAATACCGAGGCATGAAGCTCGACAAGGTTGACGTCTATGTCAAGGAGCTGTGCCAGGCTCTGTCGCTCAGAATATATAAGGACGGCAAGTCGGTTTACTCGCAGAACGTTGATGCTGATGATATTAAGTATGGACAGTTTAACACAGTTTCGCTCAACAAGCCTATAACAATAGAGCGAGGCCACGAGTATATCGTTTCGTTCCTCGTGTCTCATGATGCCGGCGTAATGCCTATCGGTATTGATGCCGGTAAGGCTGTTGAGGGCAAGAGTAACCTTATTTCAACCGACGGTTCTGTATGGTCAACCTGTTCAAGAGAAGGATGCGGCACGGGTAATGTTAACATTGCCGTACACCTTTCTCCTGCAACCGAAGCGGAGGAGACTCCTGTTGGCTACGATGTGTTCCGCGACGACGTTAAGGTAAATGCTGCCACGGTGAACGCTCTCGCCTACAGCGACCAGGTTACAGATCCGGGCAAGCACGTTTATAAGGTGCGTTCGGTTTATGCCGACGGCGGTGTGTCAGGATTCACTGACGGCGCAACCGTAGAGGTTATCGACCTCGGAAATCCTGTTTCTCCTACTAAGATCAATGCCGACGTAGAGCTTAACCGCACGGTGCGTCTGCGCTGGGATCTGCCTGTTGAAGGCGGAACCACATTCCCCGTAGACCTTACTACAACCAAGGTTAACACCAACGACGGATGTCTTGAATACATCAACCAGTTTAACGGCTACATCTCTGGCGAGATGGGCATAGCTTCTGACGGTGAGTATATCTACACAACTATGCACAGCGTCAAGGGAGCCGTAAACAAATACACACTCGACGGTGAGTTTGTTGAGGGCTTTATCGTTGACGGTGTCGACAACGGAATACTCAACCTTGCATACGACGGTGAGGACTTTTATGCCTCTACAAACGGCAATTGGATTTATAAGATAGACATGGACAAGCGCGTGGCTACAGACACTATCTCTATCTCGGAAGTAGCACGCCATCTGGCTTACATACCTGACCTCGACAACGGCCGCGGAGGCTTTGAGGTTGGCGACTGGGAGACATCCATCTACATCGATAAGCGAGGAAGCAAGCTTGGCACAGGACCGTTTTATCCGGGCGCAGCCGGAACGGCTTACTATAACGGAGTGCTCTATGCCTTCGAGCAGGGCTATGAAAATCCGTATGTAGTGTCGATGTACGACTTTGCCACAGGCAAGAAACTCGCTTCAGTAGACCTTAAGGATTATCCCGAACTCAGTCCGGCCACGGGTACGGCTGCCGGAGGCATGTCGCTCATCACAACCAAGGACGGACTGCATATCCTTGCGCTTGCGCTGCAGGGACCTAAGAATGCACGTTTCTTCTTCCTCGACCCGGGCACTATAGCCGGACTGAAGGGATATAACGTTTACCGCAACGGCGAGAAGGTTAACGCCGAGCCTGTGAAATACCGCTCTTACACAACAGACGAAACTCAGGCCGGAACATACAACTATGCCGTTCAGACGGTTTATATCGACGGCTCTGTGTCTGAGCTTTCTCCTGCCACTGCCGTTACAATCATCGACGCAGGCGACTGCGTGGCTCCTTCTGATGTTAAGGCCGTGCCGGCTGAGTGCGGCTACAACGTTAACCTCTCGTTCGTTGACCCCGCAACCCTCGATGCCGCTGTATATGAGAGCGCTGAAGGACAGACCGATGGTTCTGTATTCGCACGCGAAGGCTGGATAAACAGCAATGATGCATGGACCGTGACATCTGCAACGGCTTATCAGGGCGACAAGTCTGTTGAGGCTGCAGCCGGCAACAGCTCGCTGCTGATAATTCCTGTAGGCGAGGCTGATAATGCCGAGAATCTGTTCTCGTTTGTGGCACGCAATGAGAACGACAGCAAAGGCGTAGGCTCTATATCTGTCTATACATCGTCGGGCAGCTCTACGTCGGAGGCCGACTTCCAGAAGCTGTCAACTGTCACGACAACTGAAAACTGGCAGAAGTTCAGCTTTACGCTGCCTGCATCTGTAGCATACGTGGCCCTGCGAAGCGATGCCGACAAGACATCTCAGTATGTTGACGCAGTTTCTGTTGATACAGAAGACCATGCTCTCATCCACGGATACTATGTTTACCGCGACGGTGTCAAACTCAACGAGGAGCCTGTTACAGCCGTAAGCTACACTGATCATAACCTGCTGCCTGGCACATATAACTATCAGGTGAGCGCTATCTACGTTACTTCCGGTCTGAGCGAGCTGTCTGAGCCTGTTACGGCAGTTGTAGACTATAGCAACAACTATCAGGCTCCGGGCATGCTTTCTGCCGAGAAAACTTCTGATGGAGTGCAGCTCTACTGGAGTGCTCCGGCTATAGGCGACGGCATCAACCTCAGATGGCATAGCGGTACGGCACACGATGCTGCCGGTCTGCCCAGCGGCGGTGGATATTTCGCCGGCGTACAGTGGACATCAGACGATTTGCAGTCTTACGGCCATCTGTCGCTTTCAGAGGTTGAGGTTTATGTAAATAACGTTCCCGACCAGATGTTCTTGCTCGTTTATGAGGGTACCGATCTCGTGCGCCAGCAGTATGTCACTAATCTGCGCCAGTATAGTTTCAACAATATCAAACTGAATACTCCGCTGCAGATTAATCCTGACCGTACGCTCAGAGTGGTACTCTATGTTGAGCACAATGAGATATCTGTACCGCTCGGATACGATGAGGGACCTGCCGTTGTCGGCAAGGGTGACCTCTACTCTTCTGACGGAACTACATGGGAGACACTGACCGACAATGATATCGACGGCAACTGGAACATAACGATAGTGCTGCGTCCTTATGCCGACTTCAGTTCGGCCGCGCAGGCTCCGGCCTTCGGCGCGTTCAACGTCGCATCACGAAAGGCTCCGTCTGCCGATGTCAGACTGCGCACCCAGGCTGTCAGCGAGTCTACGTCGCCGCTCTTCGGCTTCGAGGGATACAATGTCTACTGCAACGGAGGCAGACTCACTGCAGCTCCGATAGCCGAGACTTCTTATCTCGACAACACGGCCAAGACTACAGAATACAACGAATATCAGGTTAAGGCTGTTTACTCTGGCTATGGCGAGGTTGGCTCTAACATCGTGCGCGTGTTCACCAGCGGCATAGAGACCGTTGACGGAAACGACGGCATACGCATCACAGCCGACGGCAGCAGCATTTATGTCTACGGACTTGAGGCAGGCATGCCTGTATTTGTCTATGATTCAGCCGGACATGTAGTGGCTACGGCTACAGCCCGTTCTGCCGATGCTGTATGTATCGATATGAACTGCCGCCCCGAAGGTATATATCTGGTTAAGGCCGGCAGTAAGGTTGCCAAACTTAACGTAACCAAGAAATAAACACTCTCTTTCTTTAAAAAAGGAACGCGCAACAACGGCGCGTTCCTTTTTTATTTAGAAGTAATAATGGAAGATTGAGAAACGAAACTAGGCACAGACCAATTATGATTTGCAGCTTTTATATATGCATCTTAATTTTTTGATTTTTGCTGAATTAAGACAATATGTATAATTGGTTTAGGTCTTACAACATAAGAATCAAACGTATTTTTTGCTTCGCTTAAGGATGCTGTTTCTTGACTGTAAGACTCCTTGACATATAGTTTGGCTGGTAGTAAAAATTTAGGACAAAATAATTTTTCAATCTAGAAATCTGATATGTAACGGATGTTAAATTTAATGCTCTTGCATGTCTTCTTTATTAACATACGTTTGCTTTTAGCTGTTTTAAACGAGCCAAAACATACGTTTTTTGTGCCTTAATCTATGACTTTTGAGTAGAAAACGGCCTGCTTTCACTTCGTAAAAGGCCCACTTTCGCACCGTAAGTGGCCGAGTAATATTTTTTAACTCTTGCTATTTTGTCGCTTAGCGTGCGTAATGTGTTGAATGATAATGATTTAACATAAACGCCCTATTTAGGGCGTTTTTCATGTACAATCCCGTATTCGTGAATAACATCGCTGCTCTGAGAGCGTTAATTGTTTGGCTGACATCCGAAATGTTTACATTTTAGTCTATGCGTCTATCCCCAAAATGGTTTTTCTCAAGGTCGCCGTTGGGGCGTCATTCGTGCAGTTCAATCTCGCCATTGAACGATATCATTTCGCGTTGCTGCGGCATGACGTTTATTGACGCACTGCCGTTGTCAAAAATATCAATGTGGAATTTATATGTATCCTCATCGTTCTTCACGCTGAACTCCACGTGCTTTCTGTCGCGTTTAGGCTGCGTTATCTTGAAGTCCTCTGTCACTCCGCTGAAGTTGAGCCCCTTTCCGCCTCCGTAAGGCACGTTGTAAGCACGGCCGAAGTAGGGCAGATACGACACCACGCTGTCGCCTTTAATCCTCAGGTCGAAGTCTGCCGTCAGCTGTACCGACATGCCTCTCGTTGGGTGAGCCGTCTGCACGTTTATCTTGAAGTCGCGTTTGCACACCGCCCTGCTTATCATCTCGGCCTTCTCCTGTTTCTTCCTGTCATTCTGTTGCCTGTCCGTCGTGGCGCATGCCACAAGAATTATTGCCGCGGTTATTATAAATAAAATCCTTTTCATATGTCACATCAAAAATAAATTTCTTTCATTCCGTTCCCTGTCATTCTTCTCCTCACATCGTTTCCCGGCTATTAGCCGCTGTTGCAAAATTAGCCAATTTATCATTAAGCCATCTTTCCTCTAAATCTTTTTAAGATAAATTGATTCAAGTTGTTCAAACAGTTGTTTAGCGTGGTTAAAATGTGTGGAATAATAGGGGGTATATTGTTGATATCAAGTATTATACTTTTATTTATTGGATATCTTCATATCTCTAAAACGTGCCCTTTTGCATGCTGAAAGGTCATGTTTTGCGGTGTAAAAGGTATGCTTTTATATGTCAGCGTTTTGTCTTATGCAGATTTTAATATAATGGCATTTATAACGTCTGCTGCACATTCTTGTTGTAATGTTTATGTTCCTATGTTGATGATACGGGCGAATATATTTTTAAAAGAAACTCGTCACTCGTCACATTGCAGCTTAACCTATTGTCGCTCAGCGCGTTATAGTGTGATGAGTTGCCGGCCAAACTCATCACATAACATGGAGACAGCCGATAGTGTGACGAGTTGGAAAGTCAACTCGTCACATCGTAATGCATTGAATGTCAAATTATTACATGCAGATGTGACGAGTGATGAGTTTCTTTAAAAACTTTTTTATGGTTTGTAAGATTGTGTTGTCCTTTCCTGATTTCGGTTGCCCTTAAATAGTTCTTTTCGTGATTGGAGTTGACCCCGGTTAAATTTATAACTGTTATGGGTTGACGATATGTTTTAAATATAAACGCTGTTGAATTCTTGTTTGTCATTATTTATTTGTAATTTTGTTGCTGGCAAAAACATGAATATGCTTGATAAATGGAGACTGTTTAACATAAAAAGGAAATAGATCTATGGACAAGAAAAATGAAAAAGTAATTGCGAAATATCTGTCAGGAAAGGATGCTGAATATATGTATGAAACATGTGAAGAAACACCGGGCACATGTCCAGTATGCAACAACAGGTTAGAAGACGTGATAAATATGTCTTATAAAATAAGAAAGAAAAAAGGGGATTTATTTTATACCTATGATCTTTTTTGTATAGTGACAGAAACCTTCAAAAGATTTTGCGAAGAAAACAATTATCCTGATTTGACTTTCATACAAATAACGACATCACCGGGATTTTATTATTTTATGCCTGAGGGAATATTTAAAGTGGATGACGTACGCAGCAAAGTTAAATTTATGAACAAGAGAGAGTGCTGCGGTTCTTATGATGAGATTATTTGTTCAAGACCTTTTTATAAAAGCCCCGACTTCATTCTACAAACAGATGATTTCATCCTTCGCACTAATCATAGATTCGGTTCATTTCAAATGAAAACACAATTAGTAATCATTGGACTCAAAACCATGAGAAAAATGCAAGACTATGGAATTAAAGGTATATATTTCCACAATGTATACGAGTAAATTTCAAAATTCCGGGCGAAAAGATTAGATTTATATGAACATACCAGAAATGGTTTACAACTTTTTTGCCCGCTAAGTTTACATTATTATTTATTCTCAAAAATCTTATCGAACACCAGCAAATAAAGAATTATGGCAAAACGAATAGTAACAAAAATCGGATATGTCTTTTGTGTGGAGATAGACAACAAGTATAAATGTTTTTTTCAATATGTGGCAAATGACATGACACAACTGAACAGCTCGGTGATACGAGTATTCAAAAAACATTATCCTATGGATTACGAGCCGGATATTGAGGAAATCGTGAAAGACGATATACATTTTTGTGCCCATACAATACTTAAATTAGGTATTCTGGATAATGTATGGTACAAAGTCGGTAAAAGCAAAAATCTCGGCGAGCCGGATAAGATAATGTTCAGGCTGTTCAGTGAAGGAGATTTTAGTAAAATGACGAAATCATATAACTGGTATGTATGGCAGATTAATAAAGAACATATACGTATCGGTGAACTGACTGGTAAATACAGACACTACAATCTCGGATGGGTGTTTCCATACCATAGTATTATATGCAAAATTAAAACAGACAAATTTGCAATACGGGAATTAGATTAACAACAAAGACAGGATTATGGCAAAACGAATAGTAACAAAAAACAGATTATAAGTGTGTACATAAATAACGTTTCAGCGTTAAGTCACGAATATGTTTGATAAATGGAGGCCGTTTAACATAAAAAGGAAATAGATTTATGGACAAGAAAAATGAAAATGTAATCGCGAAAATTCTATCTGGACATGATGCTGAATGTATGTATGATACACGTAAAGAAACACCGGGCACATGCCCTATATGCAACAACAGGTTAGAAGACGTGATAAACATGTCTTATAAAATAAGAAAGAAAAGATGGGATATGTATGACACTTATGATTGTTTTTGCATAGTTACAGAAAAATTCAAAAGGTTTTGCGAGGAAAACGATTATCCTGATTTGACTTTCATACAAATAACGGCATCACCGGGATATTATTACTTCACAGCTGAAGGAGTATTTAAAATGGATGATGAACGATGCAAAGTTAAATTTATGAACAAGAGAGAATGCTGCGGTTCTTATGATGAGATTATTTGTTCAGGATCTTTTTATAAAAGCCCTGACTTCATTCTACAAACAGATGATTTCATTCTTCGTTCCAATCACATATTTGGTTCTTTTGAAAGAAAGGACCCTTTTATAATAGTAGGTCTTAAAACCATGAGAAAAATGCAAGACTATGGAATTAAAGGTATATATTTCCACAATGTATACGAGTAAATGCCAAAATTCCGGATGAAAAGATTATATTTATATGAACATACCAGAAATTGTTTACAGCTTTTTTGCCCGCTAAGTTTATATTCTTATTTATTCTCAAAATCTTATCGTACACCAGCGAATAAAGAATTATGGCAAAACGAATAGTAACAAAAACAGGTTATAAATGTGTGTACATAAATAACGTTTCAGCGTTAAGTTACGAATATGCTTGATAAATGGAGACCGTTTAACAAAAGGAATCATGGAAAAGATAAATATATAGAGGAAGCATTAGCAATATTTGAGGATTGTGCAATTAAACGTGGAATGGCGATTGATGAAGGTTGCTATAAAAAGGCATAGTATAAATTCTGATATATACAACAAAAGACAGGAAAGCAAA
>ENA-OOXT01000707-OOXT01000707.1-human-gut-metagenome-genome-assembly--contig:-NODE-707-length-24127-cov-3.182203_pt1 | contig 24127 bp, 22 predicted proteins | sample MGYA00241590_ERZ501349 | MGnify/ENA primary metagenome ERZ501349 (study PRJEB25962, sample SAMEA2042838) | human gut metagenome | biome: human gut; feature: human-associated habitat; material: faeces...
CTGCCCGCGCACGGCTACCCGGGCCTTAAAAAGTATGCCCATCTCAAGGGAAATTTCGGCACGGCGTGGCAGAACCAGCAAAAGGAATTTGCCGACATCCCCGCGCCCGTACTGTTCACCACGAACTGCCTGATGCCGCCGCGTGCGAGCTACGCGGACAGGGTTTTCACCACAGCAGCAGTCTCGTATCCGGAACTCAAGCATATCGGCGCGGACAAGGACTTCACGCCGGTCATCGAAAGGGCGCTGGAACTGGGCGGCTATGCCGAGGATAAGGCATTCACCGGCATCAACGGCGGCAGCACAGTCACGACGGGCTTTGCCCGCGGCGCGGTGCTGGGTGTGGCCGACAAGGTGGTCGAGGCCGTCAAGTCCGGCCAGATCCGACACTTTTTCTTAGTCGGCGGCTGCGACGGTGCGCGCCCAGGCAGAAATTACTACACGGAATTCGTCAAGCAGACGCCGCCCGACACCATGGTGCTGACGCTGGCCTGCGGCAAGTTCCGCTTCAATGACTTAGATCTTGGCACGGTGGCGGGACTGCCGCGCATCCTGGACATCGGCCAGTGCAACGACGCTTACAGCGCCATCCAGATCGCGCTGGCGCTCGCCGACGCCTTTGGCTGCGGTGTGAACGAGCTGCCGCTTTCGATGGTGCTCTCGTGGTACGAGCAGAAGGCGGTGTGCATCCTGCTGACGCTGCTGTATCTCGGCATCAAGGACATCCGCCTCGGTCCGACGCTGCCGGCGTTCCTCTCGCCGAACGTGCTCGACTACCTTGTCAAGAACTTTGGCATCGCGCCCATTACGACGCCAGAGGAGGACCTGAAGGCCATTCTGGGGTAAAACTGAAACGTACCGGCGGGCATTTTGCCCGCCGGCATTTTTTGCAGAGAAAGAAACGCAAAAATTAAGCGTGACTTTTGACGCGAGATCTGATAAAATAAAATAACTTTGCGCAACAGCAGGGGAAAGAGAGAAATCAACAGGAGAGATCAATGAAAAAACAGTTTGACCTCAGCGCCGCGGCGCTGCACATTTTAGCGATGGCCTTCATGCTGCTCGACCACCTGTGGGCGACGCTTTTTCTTTCGCAGGAGTGGATGACCTGCGTGGGACGTCTCGCGTTCCCCATTTTTGCCTTCATGGCGGTGGAGGGCTACTTCCACACGCACAGTTTCAAAAAATACGCGCAGCGGATGCTGATTTTTGCGTTGCTGTCGGAAATTCCCTTTGACCTGATGTACGGCGGCACGTGGTTCTACCCTGTGCACCAGAATGTCATCTGGACGCTGCTCATCGGGCTTCTCGGCATTCGGGCGATGGAGGCCGTGCGGGAAAAGGGGAAGACATGGCTCTATCTTCTGACTTGCGTTGCGGTCACGGTGCTGGGCTTTGCGCTCGGCACGCTCGGCATGGTAGATTATTACGGCATGGGCGTTTTGACGGTGTTTGTGTTCTATTTTCTCCGCGGCAGAGAGTGGTGGAAGCTGCTCGGGCAGATCGCGGCGCTCTATTGGATCAATGTGTCGCTCATCGGAGGACAGATTTTCCCGATCGAGCTTTTCGGACTGGAGTTTGAGGTCTGCGAGCAGGGGCTTGCACTGCTCGCGCTCGTGCCGATCTGGCTCTACCGCGGGCGGCAGGGACACCACAGCAAGGCGTTTCAGTATGCCTGCTACGCGTTTTATCCGGTACATATGCTCATCCTCGGCCTTGTCCAGCTGTCTCTGTAACAGAATACGAAAAAAGCGCTGCCGAAAGGCGGCGCTTTTTTGCGCTCTTTTCGGAACGTTCACAATTTGTTTATTGACATTGAAATGGAAACAACTATAATGATGATGTTCTAAAATTAGAAGATTATCATTCGATGACGAGCGAGCGCGGCGCGTGACCGAATGAGGTCGGAAAGGAATCGATATGATGCCGAAGGAACCGATGCGCGGGGCAACGCTTTTCAGCCACGCCAACAAGATGACACAAGCGTATCACATTATGTTAACTCCGCTGTGCAAGGAGGCAGGCCTGCCGCCGCTGGCGCTGGACATTCTGCTCTTTCTCGCCAACAATCCCGAGCACAACACGGCGAAAGACATCTGCCGTATGCGCGGGCACAAATCGGGTATTGTCTCCGTGCACGTGGAAAGACTGGTGAATGACGGCCTTCTCGAGCGGCGGGAGATGCCGGGCGATCGGCGGCAGACGCGGCTTATCTGCACCGAACAGGCGCAGGCGCTCATTGAGCGCGGACGGCAGGTGCAGTGGCAGTTCGGAAGACGTCTGCTCGAGGGCATCCCGGAGGAGGATCTGGCGACGATGCGCCGCTGCCTTGAAAGAATGGATGGCAATCTGAACGGCATCTGCAAGGAAAAGCGCTGAGGGCCCAAAGAAGAAATCAGGAGAAACAACAATGATCAAACTACTCAAAAACATGCGCCGCAAAGAGGTGCTCATGGTGCTGCTGTGCACCGTGCTTGTGGCGGTGCAGGTCTACTTTGACCTGCGGCTGCCGGATTACATGACCGATCTGACGACGCTCATCAAAACGTCGGGGGCGACGGCGGATATCCTGTCCGTCGGCGTGAAAATGCTTGGCTGCACGCTCGCAAGCGCCGTGCTGGCCGTGGGCTGCGGGTATCTTGCGGCTAAGGCGGCGTCGGGCTTCAGCTTCACGGTGCGCGAAAAGCTCTTCAGCCACGTGATGGACATCGGCAGCGAGGAGATGCAGGATTTTTCCGTCGCCAGCCTCATCACGAGAACGACGAACGACATCACGCAAATTCAGATGATCGTGGCGATGGGCCTGCAGATGATGATCAAATCGCCGATCATGGCCGTGTGGGCCATCATCAAAATTCTCGGCAAGAGCTGGGAGCTCTCCGCCGTGACAGCGGCATTCGTCGTGGTCATCTGCGTGACGGTGATAACGGTGATGAGCATCTGCATCCCGCGTTTCCGCATCGTGCAGAAGCTGACCGACCAGATCAACCGTGTGGCGCGCGAAAACCTGACGGGCATCAACGTGGTGCACGCCTTCAACGCCGAGCAGTACCAGAACGACAAGTTCAACAAGCCGAGCCTTGACATGATGAACGTGCAGGTGAAGAACCAGAAGCTCTTTGCCCTCGTCCAGCCGACGATGACGCTCGGTATGAACGGCCTGGCGCTCACGATCTACTGGCTGGGTGCGGCGCTCGTCAACAACATCGCGCTGACCGATTCCGTCGCACGACTCACGATGTTCAGCGACGTGCTGGTGTTCAGCACGTATGCGACTTACGTGGTCATGTCCTTTATGATGCTCGTGATGATCTTCATGCTGCTGCCGCAGGCGCAGGTCTCGGCCGAGCGTATCAACGAGGTGCTCGAGCGCAAGGCAAACATCCGCGAGGGCAGCGTGAGCGAATGCAAAGAGCACGGCACAGTGGAGTTCAAAAACGTTTCGTTCCGCTATCCGCACGCTTCGGAGGATGAACTTTCGAACATCAATTTCCGCGTGAACAAGGGCGAGACGCTTGCCGTCATCGGCGCGACGGGCAGCGGCAAGACGACACTTGTGAGCCTGATCCCGCGCTTTTACGATGCGACGGAGGGCGAGGTGCTTGTCGACGGCGTGAACGTCAGGGACTACACGTTCGACACACTCTACAACAAGCTCGGCTACGTGACGCAGAAGGCGGTGCTCTTCGCCGGCAGCATCCGCGACAATGTCTACTTTGGCGAGAGCGAAGCGCCGGCGGACGATGAGGGCCTTGCGCAGGCCGTCGAGCTTTCGCAGGCGAAGGAGTTTGTCGACAAGCTCCCCGACGGCACGCAGCACCATGTGGCGCAGATGGGCCGCAACATGTCCGGCGGCCAGAAGCAGCGCCTTTCCATCGCACGCGCGCTGGCGAGAAAACCGGAGATCCTCGTCTTCGACGATTCGTTCTCCGCTCTGGACTACCGCACGGATGCGAAGCTGCGCGAGGGACTATCCAAGCAGCTGCACGACACGACGAAGATCATCGTCGCGCAGCGCATCAGCACCATCCGCCACGCGGACAAGATCATCGTGCTCGACCGCGGCGAGGCTGTGGGCATCGGCACGCACGAAGAGCTGATGCGGAATTGTGACGTTTACCGCGAGATCGCGACCTCCCAGCTCAGTGCTGCGGAGCTGGCGTAAAGGAGGCGAGAGAAAATGAAAAAGAAAAACAGTGATCCCGTCGGCGCGCTCAAGCGCACGGGTGTCTATATGAAATCGAGCCTTGGCGTCATCGCTCTTGCGCTCGTGCTGGCGGCGCTGAGCGCCGTGATGACGATCATCGGCCCCGACAAGATCGGCAAAATGGCGACCATCATGTCCGACGGCCTGTTCACCGGTATCGACCTCGCCGCCATTGCGAAGATCGGTGTGTTCCTCGCGGCCATCTACGGCCTGAGTGCGCTTTTTGGCTTTATCCAGCACTATATCATGGCGGTCGTGACGCTGAAAATGTCCTACCGCATGAGAGGTGAGCTCTCGGAAAAGATCAACCGCGTGCCGCAGAAGTATTTCAACACCACCTCGCAGGGCGACATTTTGAGCCGCATCACAAACGATGTGTCAACGCTCCAGCAGGGACTTACCAACAGCCTGCCGACCATCATCAGCGCCGCGACGCAGTTTGTCGGCTGCCTTATTATGATGTTCGTGACCGAATGGCGCATGGCGCTCGTCGCACTGTGCATCACGCTCCTTGGCATGGTGCTGATCGTCGCCATCATGTCGAAGTCGCAGCGCTACTTCACCGCGCGGCAGAAGAGCCTCGGCGAGCTCAACGGCTATGTCGAGGAGATGTATTCCGGCCATGAGGTCGTGCGCATCAGCCGCGCAGTCGATAAGGTCCTCGACCACTTCGACAGCCTGAACGCGGCGGTCTATGACGCAAACTGGCGCTCGCAGTTCCTCTCCGGTGTGATGCAGCCGCTCATGAACGTGATCGGCAACCTCTCGTATGTTGCCGTGTGCGTGTTCGGCTCGGTGCTGGCCATCAATGGCACGATCGAATTCGGCGTCATCGTCTCGTTTATCCTGTATGTGCGTCTGTTCACCACGCCTCTGACGCAGATCGCGCAGGGTATGACGAATTTGCAGACGGCCTCGGCCTCTGCCCACCGCATCTTTGACTTTTTGGAGAGCGAGGAGCTCAGCGACGAGAGCGGCAAGACCGAAAAGCTCGACGCCGTGCGCGGCGCGGTGACGTTCGACCATGTGCGCTTCAGCTACCCCGATTCGCCCGACAAGATCATCATCAAGGATTTCTCCGCTGAGGTCCATCCGGGCCAGAAGGTCGCCATCGTCGGCCCCACCGGTGCGGGCAAGACCACGATGGTCAACCTCCTGATGCGCTTTTTCGAGGTCAACAGCGGCCGCATCACGATCGACGGCGTGGCGACGACCGACCTGCGCCGCCCCGATGTCCACAAGCTCTTCGGCATGGTCCTGCAGGACACGTGGCTCTTTGAAGGTACCATCCGCGAGAACCTAGTCTACAACATGGAAGGTATCACGGACGAGCAGCTCGAAACGGTCTGCAAGGCCTGCGGCCTCGACAAATTTGTCCACTCGCTGCCACAGGGCTTTGACACCGTGCTTAGCGAGAGCACGACCATCTCGGCGGGACAGAAGCAGCTTTTGACCATCGCCCGCGCGATGCTCCAGAATGCGCCGATGCTGATCCTCGACGAGGCAACGTCCTCGGTCGATACGCGCACGGAACTTCTCATTCAGCGCGCGATGGACGAGCTGACAAAGGGGCGGACGAGCTTTGTCATCGCCCACCGCCTGTCGACCATCAAGAACGCCGACGAGATATGCGTCATACACGAGGGAGAGATCGTTGAGCGCGGCACCCACGAGGAGCTGCTCGCCATCGACGGCTACTACAAGAAGCTGAACGACATGCAGACACTGTAATCAACTAACCGGAGAAAGAGGAATGAAAGAGTTTTTATATAACATAATCTACGGCATTTTCTATCTGGTGTCAAAGTTGCCTTACAGGGCCCTCTATGTGATATCAGACATCGCCAACCTCGTTCTCTACCACATAGTGCGCTACCGCCGCGACATCGTCAGACGCAACATAACATCGGCATTCCCCGAGAAGAGCCTCGAGGAGTGCATCAGCATAGAGCGCGGATTCTACAAGTGGTTCTGCGACTACTTCGTAGAGACCGTCAAGCTCATGTCCGTCAGCCGTCAGGAGCTGCTCAGCCGCATAGAGTTCAGGGGCATCGACAAGATTGAGGAGTGCTTCGACAGAGGCCAGACCTGTGCCGGCATACTCGGACATTACGGCAACTGGGAGCTGCTCTCGGCCACAGGCCTTGTCATAAAGAAGCATCCCGAGGCCGTAATCGGACTGATATACCACCCCCTGCGCAGCCAGCTCTTCGACCGCCTGTTCATCAACATGCGCCAGAGCATGGGCGGAGTGTGCGTCCCCAAGAAGGACATACTGAGATATCTCGTGTCGTTCCGCAGCCAGAACCTCATGAATCTCTTCGGCTACATAGCCGACCAGGCACCCCGCTACCGCAACATCCACCTGTGGCTGCCGTTCCTCAACCACGACACACCTGTGTTCACGGGCGCCGAGCGCATAATGCGCAAGATGAACAACGCCGTGTTCTACATCGACGTTGAACGCCCCGAACGTGGAAAATATATCTACACCTTCAAGCTCATGACCGACAAGCCCGGCGAAATGCCTGAGTTTGAGATAACCAAAAAGTTCTTTGTCATGCTCGAGCAGACCATAAGGCGCGAGCCGCGCTTCTATCTGTGGAGCCACAACCGCTGGAAACGCACAAGGGAGGAGTTTGACAAGGAGTTCAAGATTGAAAACGGACACGTGGTGAGAAAGTAGGCCGGAAGCCTGTCACACGTGAAACATATAACATTAATGGGCCGGCACACGCCGCGCTGCACAACAGCGGCAAGCATGCGGCAAAGTGCCCTGGAACGGCAAGACGGCACAAGCCGGCACGGCGGCCAGGCAGAATGCAGCCCGCAACAAAATATGTAAAATATGATTATAGGATACGACGCCAAGCGCATTGTATGTAACCGCACCGGACTGGGAAGCTACGCCCGCACACTGATCAACGACCTCTCGGAGGTTATAACGCCCGACATAAAGCTCAACCTATACGCCCCCGACAAGGGCGACAGCGCGCTGAGAAGCCAGGTAAGAGAGTCGGCAGGCGTAAGATTCGTGTATCCCCGCAGGAGCCTTTCGGGCCTGCAGAAGGCATGGTGGCGCATGCACTCAATGGTGGACGACCTCTGCGCCGACGGCGTAAAACTCTATCACGGACTCTCGGGCGAGCTGCCCATAGGCATAAAGAAGGCCGGCATAAAGACCGTGGTTACCATTCACGACATCATCTTCATGCGTCATCCTGAATGGTACAACTGGCCCGACACCAAGATTTATGCGTGGAAGTTCAGAAAGACATGCGCCGAGGCCGACCGCATAATAGCCATCAGCGAATGCACCAAGCGCGACATAATGCTCTACGGAGGCGTAAACCCCGAGAAGATAGACGTTATATATCAGAGCTGCGGCTCGCGCTACAAGATGCGCGAAGGCGAGAAGAAGATGCACGAGGTGCACACGGGCTACATGCTGCCCGAACGGTACATCGTCAACGTGGGCACCATAGAGGAGCGCAAGAACGTGCTGCTGGCCGTCAAGGCACTGAGGATGCTGCCCGAGGACATAAGTCTGGTGATAGTGGGCAAGGCCACCTCATACACCGAAAAGGTGAAGGCATATATCAGGGAGAACGCTCTCGAAAGCCGCGTGAAGATACTTCACAACGTGCCCAACGAAGACCTGCCCGCCATTTATCAGATGGCCGAGGCGTGCGTCTACCCCTCACGTTACGAAGGCTTCGGCGTTCCGGTCATCGAGGCCATACAGAGCGGACTGCCCGTTGTGGCATGCACGGGCAGCTGTCTTGAGGAGGCAGGCGGCAACGGCACCATATATGTCGACCCCGACGACGTCTATGCCATGGCCGAAGCCATAAAGCAGGTTGTCAAGGGAGCACCCGGACGCGAGGAGCGCATAGCCGCAAGCCGCCAGTATATAACGCGGTTTGAGGGCAACAACGTGGCCCAGCAGGTGATGAACGTCTACAGGGACGTGCTCGGCATCTGACGGCAAAGGCACGCCAAAGGGGCTATAACCATATAATACAAACAAAGCAAAGGCACGGGCGGACATAAGCAATGCCGCCGCCGAAGCCCTGCAAAATAACGTAACGACTATGAACGGCGAAATATTCTCCATACTCATACCCACATGGAACAACCTGCCCTTCCTTAAGATATGCGTGGACAGCATAAGGAAGAACTCTACATACAGGCACCAGATTATAGTACACGTCAACGACGGAAGCGACGGCACGCTCGAATGGGTGAGGCAGCAGGGCCTCGACTACACCCACTCGCAGACCAACGTGGGCGTGTGCCTGGCCATGAACATGATGCGCAGCAAGGTGAAGACCGACTATATGCTCTTCATCAACGACGACATGTATGCGCTGCCTGAATGGGACAAGGCGCTGTATGACGAGATAAAGGCGCTGCCCGACAACCGGTTCTTCCTGTCGTCGACGACAATACAGCCCCGCACAAAGGGCGACTCGATAATCAACGCCGACTATGGCGACACGCCTGAGACATTCAGGGAGCAAGACCTGCTCAACGAGTTCCGCACCTATAAGATGAACGACTGGATGGGCGCAACGCTGCCGCCGAACATCGTTCACCGCGACATATGGGACCTCGTGGGCGGCTACAGCATAGAACTTTCGCCCGGAATGTACAGCGACCCCGACTTCACCGCCAAGCTGTATCTCTGCGGCATAAGGATGATGAAGGGCATATCGGCAAGCCGCGTGTATCACTTCGAGACAAAATCCACCACCCGCATACGCAAGAACATGGGACAGATGCAGTTTCTGCTCAAGTGGGGCATGACAAACTCCACCTTCAGACGCATCTTCACCTACAAGGGACACGACTTCGACAGCCGCCTTACTGACACTTACAGGCACGACGGCCATCTGAAGGCCAACATCCTGCGCGGACGTCTGAAGGCTCTGTGGTGGATGCTGACAAAGGACTTCGGACCGCTGTGGAAGTTCTGGGACAACGACAAGAGACAATAAGCCCGCAGCCCTGCCGGCACCATACAAAACAGGCCTGCCGGCTAACTGAAATACAAAAGGTCACATATCGCATTGCGAAAGACCACATATTGCAGGCTGAAAGGCCACATATTGCAAGCCAAAAGACGGCATATTGCAAGTCATTGAATATCAATACGATACACAGGATGCCGGCAGCGCGGCAAAAGGTAATATAAAATTTCATCCGAATTAACAACAACTATATATGATATTAGGAGTATTACTGCCCCACACAAAGCTCTACGGCGGCGTTAAGCGCTTTCTCGAGCTCGGCAACATCTTTGTCGAGCAGGGCCACCGCTTCATAGTGTTCACACCCGACGGAACGGGAACGGCTAACGGACTGCCCTACAAGGTGTATAACATAGGCCTCGGAAGCCCCGTAAGCCTTACCAACTTCATAGCCGAAATAGAGACAAACCTGGGCCGCAAGGCCGAAAAGATACTATTGCCCATGCAGCCGGGCGACGTAAGCCGCACTTGGGCCGACACCACAAAGCTCGAGACCGAGATAGGCTACAAGCCGAAGGTTGCGCTGCACGAGGGCATAAAGAACTTCATCGAGTGGTTTAAGCACTACGAGAACATTAACCTCTGAGCCGCCCATGAGCAAGGAAAAGATAATGACCATGACGGTAGGCAGCGGCTTCAGCGCGCTCAGCGGCTTTGTGGACAGCCTGCCTCAGACGTTCAGTCAGGGTGGCACTACGCTCTACAAGGGGCGCAACACGGTGAAGTCGTTCTGCGTTGACGGCCGCACGCTCGTGGTAAAACACTACAAGCGGCCCAACCCCGTGCAGCGCGTGGCCTACTCGTTCTTCAAGAAGAGCAAGGCCGCAAGGGCATATCTCTTTGCCGCCATGCTGCGCGAGAGGGGATTCAACACGCCCCGCGAAGTGGCATATCTTGAGCTTGGCAACGGCATACTGATGTCCGACTGCTACTTTGTGTCGGAGTCGTGCATGCTGCCGCCGCTCACCGACCTGCTCAGACGCGACGACTTTGACCGCGACGCGGCCGACGCGCTGGCTCATCTGCTGGCACGGCTGCACGAAAAGGGAGTGATGCACGGCGACCTGAACCTTACGAACATACTGTATGAGAGAACTGCCGACGGCGGCTTCAGTTTCTGGCTGATAGACACCAACCGCTCAAAGTTCATACAGCCGACGGAAGACGACTGCGCCGAAAACCTGAAACGGCTCACGCACGACAAGCGGCTCATGGACTATGTGATAAGGCGCTACGCCCAAATAAGAGGCATCGACGCCGACAAGACCGTGGCGCTCGTGATAAAGAAGCTCGACGAGTTTGAGCACAAGCGGGCCGTAACGGGCAAATTCAAGAAAGCTTTCAGAAAAATAACCGGCAAGCAGAAAAAGCGCTGAAAGGCGCACGCCGCAGCACTGGCGGCAGCATGCTGGCACATAAAAAACACTTGTTACTATGAAAAAATACGATTACCTTATTGTCGGAGCCGGCCTTTTCGGGGCTGTGTTTGCCCACGAGGCGCGCAAGGCAGGCCGTAAGTGCCTCGTGATAGACAGGCGCGACAGCACCGGAGGCAACATCCGCTGCGAGAGCATTGAGGGCATCAACGTGCATAAATACGGCGCTCACATATTCCACACGGACAAGAAGGAGGTGTGGAAATATGTTACACGGCTGGTTGAGATGAACCGCTTCACCAACTCGCCCGTGGCCAACTTCAACGGCAGGCTGTACAACCTGCCCTTCAACATGAACACTTTTTATCAGCTGTGGGGTACGCGCACGCCTGCCGAGGCCGAGGAGATGCTCAAGAAGCAGCGCGCCGAGTATGCCTCGATAGAGTGTCCTGCCAACTTTGAGGAGCAGGCGCTGAAGCTCTGCGGACGCGACATCTACGAGACGCTGATAAAGGGATACACCGAGAAACAGTGGGGACGGCCCGCACGCGAGCTGCCGGCGGAGATAATAAAGCGTGTGCCGGTGCGCATGACTTTCGACAACAACTACTTCAACGACCCGTATCAGGGCATTCCCGAGGGCGGATACAACAGGCTCATCGACGCCCTGCTGGAGGGCACGGAGACCATACTGCAGCTCGACTTCTTCAGCCGCCGCGACGAGCTTTGCTCACTGGCAGACAAGATAGTGTTCACCGGACGCATTGACAAATACTTCGACTACCGCGCCGGAAGGCTCGAATACCGCAGCCTGAAGTTCGACACCAAGGTGATAGACACGCCCAACTTCCAGGGCAACGCCGTGGTGAACTACACCTCGGCCGACGTGCCCTACACCCGCATCATTGAGCATAAGCACTTTGAATACGGCACTCAGCCCAAGACGGTGATAACCTACGAATATCCCGCCACATGGAGCGAGGGCCTCGAGCCGTATTATCCCGTCAACAACGAGCGCAACAACGCCATAGCGGCCGAATACCGCCAGATGGCGCGCAGCATGGGCAACGTGATATTCGGAGGCCGACTCGGGCAGTATGCCTACTTCGACATGGACGACACCGTGGACGAGGCTCTCAAGCTGGCAGAAAAGGAAATGGGAAATTAAGAAGTAAGAATTAATAATTAAGACTTAAGAAAATTTCTCTGCCCCATATTATGAATTCAGAATTGTGAAACAAAGTTAGGCATCAGCCAATTATGATTTGTGAATTATGAATTATGAATTAAATAACTGTAAGTATCTTTCGCGCAACTACAAGGGTCTGGGCAGCGCGGGCAACAAGGCCAAGACTGACATAGAGAAGATTATGGACAGCATGGGCCTCGGCAACGCCGGACTCAGGCAGACCACATACAACAACAAGCTGGCGCACTTCTTCCTGACGCTCTCTGGAGTGATAAAGTCGCCCTTCAGCCTGAAACGCGGCGACACGCTGCTGCTGCAGTATCCGCTGAAAAAATACTTCACGCTGGTGTGCCGCATGGCCCACATGAGGGGAGCGCGCGTAGTTGTGATAATACACGACCTGGGCAGCTTTCGCCGCAAGGCGCTCACGCCCGAGAAGGAGATATGCCGGCTCAACCACGCCGACTACATAATAGCCCACAACGACAGCATGAAGCAGTGGCTCGAGAGCCACGGATGCCGCGCCATGGTGGGCACGCTGGGCATATTCGACTATCTGTCGGACACGCAGGCGGCAAAGAACAACAGCAGCGAAGACACACGCACCATAGTATATGCCGGAGCACTGAGCCACCGCAAGAACACCTTCCTCTACCGCTGGGGCGAGCACATAAGCTCGTTCAAGGTGAGGCTCTACGGCAACGGCTTCGAGATAGGCAAGGCAAAGGGCGCCGACAAGTTTGAGCTGATGGGCTTCGTAAAGTCAGACGAGCTTATAGCCACGGCGCGTGGCCACTTCGGACTGGTGTGGGACGGAGCCTCTGAAGACGGATGCACGGGCGACTGGGGCGAATATCTCAAGATAAACAATCCGCACAAGACGTCGCTCTATCTGCGCTGCTCGCTGCCCGTGATAATATGGAAGCAGGCCGCCCTGGCGCCGTTTGTAAGCAAGCACGGCATAGGTCTGTGCGTCGACTCGCTGAAAGAGCTCGACACCATTCTGCCCAACATCACACAGGGACAGTATGCCTGCATGAAGATGAACGCCGAGCGCATAGGCAACCTCATAGCCCAAGGCCACTTCTTCAGAACTGCCTTTGAGGAGGCTGTAAGGCGGCTTGACGAAAAAGACAATGAAAAATAAGCATAACAACATGACAAACATTACAAGAACAATACTGACGGCGCTGATAATAATTCTGGCCGCAACGGCAACACGCGCTGCAAAGGTTGACACGCTGAGCGTGTACAGCCAGAAGATGAAGCGCAGCCTCAGCACCATAGTATACACGCCCGACGCCGCAGACGAAGCCAAATATCCCGTGATTTACCTGCTGCACGGCTACAGCGGCAACAGCACCACATGGCCTGGAATAACCGACGTGGCGCGCCTGGCCGACACCTACCGCACCATCATCGTCTGCCCCGACGGACAGAACAGCTGGTATGTCGACTCGCCCGTCGACCCGTCGATGCAGTTTGAGACGTTCATATCAAAGGAACTGCCCGAGTATATCGACGCCCACTACCCCACCTATGCGCGCCGCGAGCTGAGAGCCATAACAGGCCTGAGCATGGGCGGACACGGAGCCATGTGGAACGGACTGCAGCATCCCGACGTGTTCGGCAACATAGGCACCACGAGCGGATGCATGGACATCTGCCAGTATCCCAACTGCTGGCAGATAGAGAAGGTGCTGGGCAACAAGTTTCAGAACGAGACAGTGTGGAAGTCTCACTCCGTATACTATTCGCTCGACCGCCTGCTCGGCTCACGCCAGAACATCATCATCGACTGCGGCTACAGCGACTTCTTCTATCCCGTGAACCTTCAGACGCACAAGCGCCTGCGCGAACTCAACGTGAAGCATGACTTCTACGTACGCCCCGGCGGCCATACGGGCGACTACTGGCACGACTCGATAGACTATCAGATAATGTTCTTCGCCAAGCAGTTTGACAAAGTGCTGAAAGAGAAATAACTCTTTATCCTGCCTACATGAGCGCACGGCGCAGGCATAAACGCCAACGACGACACGCGGCAGGAACATCTTTACGACATAAAATATAAATGAAGGTGCATCAGAACATGTATGCTGAGATACATTCTGACGCACCTTCATTCTTTTGCCACAAATGTGCGCAATAACGCAAGCGCAATAGCCATTTCCTCTCCGTCAGAACAATAGCAACTTCTTTCAATGCAACAAATAAGAAAAATGAAAATAATGATATTCATATTATTTTCGTTTCATTTTCTATAAAATATTGATATTTATATACAAAATTAGAAAAAAATCGTATTTTTGGCTATGGATATAATTTCTTAACTAAAAAAGGAGGTGCACGAAAAAAACTACGTCTAAATTGTATTGAGGCTTTTTTCTGCATTTGCAAAATGTTTATGTAACGACAATGAACAAACGGAACCGGTTGTGAGTAATATTTAAACTGATATAGGAATTTTGTCTCGCTTCACTGATATAAACGGAGCGACGAACAAATATTACATTGATAAAATAGCCATGTCTTACATTACAGGTTCAAATTGGCAGAATTAAGAGAAAACCATCAGTTAAGTATTGAAAGAAAATACTATCTATGCATTCGGCATGCATAGTGCAACACACATTTGGCAAGCGACGAACTTTTATACTGATCAGCAGTAATCTACAAGTCAAATTTTACAAGCATGGTCTAACAACTATAACTTGCAAAATTTGTTTATCTGTGTTCAATAACCTTATTGTAAACGACCTTAAAATAAAACACAATGAATAAACTTATCTTAATACTTTCACTACTATTCATGGCGCCGCCAACAATAGCACGCAACAATCCTGACGACTACAAAGTAACCTGCACGCTGACAGACGGCACGGTAATTGAAGGTTACATCTCGATTCCGCTCACAAAAATCATAACTTCACAGTTATACGAATTGGATATAAGCGACACCTACAAAGGTAAAGCCCGCACCTACACATCAGAAGAAGTGAAAAGAATAGTTTACACGTCAACTCTCAATGACTCCTTACCCTTAATTTACGAATCGGTAAAGGCCCAAAAGAGCGTACCCAATCTATTTAAGAAAAATCCAAAGCCTTTTAAGAAGCCAGTATTCCTACGGTTAATTTACGAAGGAAAGAATGTCAATGGATATATAACGCCCACAACGGATTATACAGTGAACAAGAAGGAGACCATAATCAATTATGTTTGGCGATATTACTATCTAAAGAAAGGAGATGAGATAGCCAAAGCCTATTGGCTCGGAATAGGCGGAATCAATGTAGGCATGAAGGCTGCCATGAAACTATATTTCAGGGAGTTCCCCAAGCTGGTCGAAATGGTGGAGAAAAAAGAGATAACAGGACAACAGTTCTGCAATGATCCCACAATGGTGCTTCCGCTGATGGATAAATTCTACGTGCCCGAAAAATAATAGCCATGATATTGACCGACTAAATATCCATACTCAAATGGCACTCGCTGACAGTTTCAACGAGTGCCATTTTCATTAGCCGTATCTTGCCATACAGACCCATAAACAAATTATTCATATCATTCCTGATATTTGCGCTAAAGTGTATGTCACAAGCAAAAGAATCCCGAAAATTTCCAAGCTTGTGCAGGCTCTGCATGCTAATATCTTTACTGACAGCTTTCGGGTGAAGTGTTTGTCTTTCAGATGTTCAAAATTGTCTGTATTGGCAGTTTTTTCGGCTTGACAATTCTTTGTATTATATCTCCGCTTTGATTGACAACAAAAAGCCTATGACTTACGACTAAAAAGTGGGCCGGTTTTGCATTAAAAGTGGCCCACTTACGGGTCGTAAACGGGCCACTAACAGTATGAAAGCAAATGAGTATGATTTACTTAATGTACAGTCATACAAAGCACATGAAATATTTAGACTGAAAGGGAAAACGTATGAAATGGTTACGATTTTCGGCGTGTTTTTGATTTGCAGGCTGATGCAAGGCGACATGACGGCTGAAAAGGATCAAAAAAACGTATGTCTAAAAGCTGCGAACATTAGTTTTAAGCCAAGATAAGTGATTATGATTTGGCCGGAAAAGTTTTTCTTTATCAGATGTGCATACACTTCAGGCCGTCATAATACCACACGTCAGGCGTTGCCGCCAGGCTTTTATTTACACAGTGCATCGTGCCTGAACAATGGCCCATGGCAGCGCGCAGGCTTGCCACAGGCATGAACGTCAGGGCGCAATGCTGTTTAGATAGTTCTCAAGATTGGTGTATCCGTTGCTGCCAAGGCCGTTGCGGTCGGCAGGATTGGCAGGGTCGAGGCCGTGCTCACGCTCCCATGCGTCGGGCATGCCGTCATGGTCGGAGTCGGCAGTGGCGGCGGCGCTCTTAAGCTCGGGCCATCCGCCCACATCCTGCTGCGAGTCTATTATGCCCGTGGGCACATGGTCATCGCCCGCGTCTTTCCTGCTGCTGTAGCTCTTGCCGCCGAATGTGGCCGTGCCAGAGCGCACCTCTGCCACTATGCGGCGGTCTACCGCGTCGCGCACGGGCAACGAGCATCCCGCCCTGTCGAGCACTGCCTCGTAGGCCTCGTGTGGTGCCTGCTCATCTATCTTCATGGCATCCCAGGGCTTGCCGAGCCTTATCCTGTCGAGCACGCTGCTGCCGCCCTGCGGCTGCACTCCGCCGTTCCAGTTGTCGTGCGTAACAGCGTCGTTGCCCTCTACCACGTTGCCGTCTACATACCACAGACCGTAATCGTCGTCGCCGCGGCTGCCGGGGTTTACTATACGGTAAGACACCTTGCCGCCGCGCGTGGCCGGACCTGGCTTATAGTAGTTGCTCACCATGTTCACCATTATCGAGCTGAACTTGGGGTTGCCCTTCTGCTGCCTCTCGCCGCCGTAGCTGCTGTTGTAGCCCCAGTTGTAGACAACGTTGTTGCGATAGTCGTTGCGCCCGCCTCCCGACGCCCAGCGCGGGTTGCGGCTCGAGTGATGGGCTATCAGGTTGTGATGATATGTGCTGAGGTCGGAGCCCCATATGCCGCCGAAGCCGTGGCTGCCCTTAACGTGGTTGGAGCCGAAGAGGCTCTCGGTGATCATGCACCACTGTATGGTTACGTTCTTACAGTGATACACCGACATGGTCTCGTCGATGCTCCAGCTTGCCGACACGTGGTCGAGTATGATGTTCTTGCGGCCGCGGCAGCTTAAGGCGTCGTCGCTGCCGCCACTCTCGTTGCCCAGGCGCACACGTATATAGCGTATTATCACCTCGTCGGCGGCTATGCTCAGCGGATAGCGCTTTATGCAGATGCCGTCGCCGGGAGCGGTCTGTCCGGCTATGGTTATGTAGGGGTTGCGTATTGTGAGCTTTTTCTTCAGGTCGATGGTGCCCGACACGCGGAACACCACCGTGCGCGGCCCCTCGGCCTCAACGGCATGGCGCAGGCTGCCCTCGCCCGAGTCGTTGAGGTTGGTAACTTCGTAGACGTCGCCTCCGCGGCCGCCTACGGTAAACTTGCCATAGCCCTCGGCCGTGGGGAAAGCCTTAAGGCCGTCGGCCATGCACAATGCCGGCACGAGGGCAGCTGCAACAGAAAATATAAGTTTCTTCATGGTTCAGTAAGACTTGTTTTAACATTATATAAAAGCTACAGTGCAGGCTCTGCGCATCACTGCAGCACCTCTGTGCCTTGTGCCACACTTTCGGTCTCGGTGCTCTTTGTCCACGGCATCTTGTCCTTGGGCCACACGCCGTCTACGATGGGATAGGTAACGAGCTTTGAGGGGTCTATCACCACGTGCTTTATGCGCTTGCGGTGCCATGAGTAGGTGATATGCACCAGTCCGTCGCTCGTCTGTATCACTGCCGGATACGAATACTGCACTGCGCCGGTGCGATATTCAAGCACGGCGGCAGCCTCCCAGTCGATGCCGTTGCGCGTCATGGCCACGGTCAGTATGCCCCTGCCCTTGCGGCCGCCTATGGTGTCGTTGCGCGTAGAGTGGTTGTAGACAAGCAGATGGCGGCCGTCCTTCAGCGTAACGGCGTCTATGGCCGAGTTGTTGTTGGGCAGCGTGGTGTCGGTTATCGGGCCCCATGTCAGTCCGCCGTCGTCCGACCATGTCTGCGCTATCCTCGTGTCGGGTCCGCTGCCGTTGGGGCGTGCCAGCAGCTGCAGGCGCTTCTGCGAGTGTACGAGGAAGGTGGGCTGAATGAGCTTATACTTTGTTCCGGCAGGATCGCTCAGCGCCGGCGTCTTGGTCCATGTGCGGCCGTTGTCGGTGCTGCGCTCCACGTGTATGCGCTTGCCGGGCGCGTCCTGCAGGCTGGCTCCTGCCACGATGGTGCCGTCGTCGAGATACACGGGCTTATTGACCACAGGACCTACGAAACCCTTGGGCAGGGCCACGGGGCGGCTCCACGTGAGGCCGTTGTCAGAAGAGGTTATCACGCGGCCCTCGTCTATCGTCGGGCAGAGATAATATATCTGTATGTCGCCTGCCTTGAGCTGCACCAGCACCGGATTGAACACCGTGCCGCCTTCGCCGTCGGCTATGGCCACAGGCTCCTGCCATGTGCCGCCCTTGGGCTTGCGCGCCCCAGCCATATCTTTACGTCCTTGGCGCGCTCGCGTGTGCCGCCGAACCATGTGCATAGCAGAGTGCCGTCAGACAGTTCCATTATAGACGATGCGTGACAGTCGCGCGTGGGCGACTTCATGAACACAAACTCCTCGAGCACTATGGCCTGCTTGCCCGGATCGGCCTTGCTACCTGCCCATGCCGAAGCCGCAAGCAACAAGGAGCATAACAATATTGAAAATTTCTGCATATAATATTAAGTTGTATTTAATGTTTTTTATTTCACTGTAACAACCACACGGGCGTAGCGCGTAAGGCGCGGCGTGCCGTTGTCGGTAACGGCCAGTATGATGTGCATCGTGCCGAGACGGCCGCCCTTGGGCACTATAAAGTAGGCGTCGCGGCTGTCGTGGCCCACTATCTTTAGCGGACTGCCCGTGCGCGCCGTAGCCACGTTGAAGGTTCCCGGCTCGGGATAGTAGAACCAGCTGTACGAAAGGCTGTCGCCGTCAGGGTCAGATGTGCCCAGGGCACTCAGTCTTATGGTGTCGCCCGTGGCGGCTGTCATATCTGCCGGACATGCCAGTGCAGGCACAGGCGGATGGTTGGCCTCGTCGTAGTCCTTCACGGTCCAGTCCATGCGTGCTGCAAAGTCGTTCTGATAAGCCTCGCGCCAGCGCCATATCGTGGCCTTGTTGCTTGTGTGCCATGAGCCGTCGCAGCCCATCACCTCGTCTTGCGCGTCGGTCCATATCGGTCTTGTTTCAGGCTCAATAAACCAGCGCTCCGTGCGCGGCTGATACAGCTCGTAGCGTCCGCCCCAGCTGCCCCAGTCGGGATGCTCGGCACAGCCCAGTCCGTTGTCAATGAGATACATAAACGTGGGCGAGTCGCCCTCCATCAGAAACTTCATGTAGGGATACTGCTTGCCCAGCTCGCCCTTGCTGCGTATGTGCTCGTCGAGCCACGGATTGTCAACTATGCTGAAGTCGGCTCCGGCAAAGCGGCCGTGAAACTTGTCGCCGCTGATGCCGCTCCATGTGGCGTAATGGTATCCGCCAAGGCGATGGAAGCCCGGACTGACGATATAGAACAGGTCCTTGAACGTCTTTCTTATCCACACGCCGCTGTCGTCCTGGTCTGAAATGGCATACACACGGAGCTTCGACACAAAAGCCTTAAGCTCGCTCTCGCTGCGCGTGGCCTTAATCTTCCACAGGGCCTGCGCCAGACAGTTGGGGCCGCCCCACACAAGCACCCACACCGGACGGCTGTCGCTGCGGTCTACGGTCTTGATTATCAGTTCGGAGCCTTCAGAGTCCATGCCCTTGCCCACGGCGTGCATGCCGTAGTCGGGGCGTCCCTCCTTTATCACCGACAGCAGATAGTCGGCCGAGGGATAGCCCTTCTCGTGCTTCAGCAGGTTGTCTCTCACCTTGTCGTATGCCGTCACAATCTCGCGTATGCGCCATGCTGCCGTCTCCTTCTTCTGATGCACCGACGTTGTGGCAACAAGTCCCTCAACGTCCCATTGGTTAGAGTATGTCAGGAAGCGCACCATCGACATTGCGTCGTCTGGCTCGTTCTCAATGTCCGTAAGCACTATCACGCGGGGCTTGCCTGCATTGCCTTTACCTGCCGCGAAAAGCCTCAGCGGCTGAAGCACGGCAATGACAACAAGCAGTAATGTAATCTTGATTTTCATGGTATTAATATTTTCTGATTTTCAATCACTTGCTGATTATGTTCCGCTAATATAACATTTTTTGTGGCGAGGCACGCAACGCAAAGCACAAATAGCAGTCGAATAATCAAAAATCAATATATCTGAAAGCTGCAGACATTAATCTCAAAGTTTTAAAAAGCAATAAAAAACAACGGTTTATTGCGCCATGTATAATAAAAAAGCTAATTTTGCACGACGACACGCAGTTGTTATCATAACAACATTCTGACCTACATGGCAAGTATCCTTATAGTTGAAGACGACCTTACATACGCAACCATGATGCAGACATGGCTGCGCAAAAAGGGTTTCACGGTTGAGAGAGCAAGCTCCGTAAGCGCCGCGGCACGGGCAGTGACCGACGGCACAGGCTTCGACCTCATACTGTCTGACCTCCGTCTGCCCGACCACGACGGTCTGTTTCTGCTCAACTGGCTGCGCAAGAAGAACATGCAGACTCCCTTCATCGTGATGACGAGCTATGCCGAAGTGCAGAACGCCGTGCTGGCCATGAAGTCGGGAGCGTGCGACTATATAGCCAAACCCGTGCAGCCCGACATTCTGCTGCAAAAGATAAACGACGCGCTCGACAGCAACAACGCCGCAGCAGCAGCCACGGCAGGCGCCACGCCAACGACAGCGACAACACAAGCAGCCCACGGCAACAACGCGGCGGCAGAACAGAAGCCGCACACGGCCGCCAAGAAATACATAGAAGGCACGAGCGAAGCCTCGCGCCAGCTCTACGACTACGTAAACCTCGTTGCGCCAACACCCATGTCGGTGCTCATTCTCGGAGCAAGCGGCACGGGCAAGGAGTATGTGGCGCGCCGCATTCACAGCCAGAGCAGCCGCGCCGGCAAGCCCTTCTTTGCGCTCGACTGCGGAGCCATACCCAAGGACGTGGCGGCGTCAGAGTTCTTCGGATACACCAAGGGAGCCTTCACAGGCGCCACGACCGACAAGCGCGGAGCCTTTGAGGAGGCCAACGGCGGAACGCTGTTCCTCGACGAGGTGGGCAACCTAACCTACGACGTGCAGGTGCAGCTGCTGCGTGCCCTTCAGGAGCGCAAGGTGCGCCCGTTAGGCTCGCCAAAAGAGATAAGCGTGGACATACGACTGGTGTGCGCCACCAACGGCAACCTGGCGCAGCTCGTTGCCGACGGAAAATTCCGCGAGGACCTTTATCACCGCATCAACGAGTTCACCATATATATGCCCGAACTTAAAGACCGCGGCGCCGACCTGTTTCTGTTTGCCGACCTCTTTGTCAGTCAAGCCAACGAGGAGCTGGGACGCAACGTGGCGGGATTCGACGACAAGGCGTCGGAGATGCTTGCGCGATACAGCTGGCCGGGCAACCTGCGCGAGCTTAACAACGTGGTGAAGCGTGCCACCCTGCTTACGCGCGGCTCATACATCGGCACCGAAGAGCTGTCGAAGGCCATGACGCGCCCCGTGAGACAAGAGCCAACAGCCCTGCACGACGAGCAGACCGAACGACAACGCATAATAGACGCCCTGCGCGCCACGGGCGGCAACAAGACCAAGACGGCCCAGCTGCTCGCCATCGACCGCAAGACGCTGTATAACAAGATTCAGAAATACAACATCGAGGCGTAACGGGGCATTTGCCAATTGAGAATGGAGAATTGAGAATTGAGAATTGAAAATTGAAAATTATGATTACTCTTGTGGCGATTAAAAGGGTGATGCTTTAAGGCTACAAGTTTCACATATTAGTCAGCATAATTCATACTGAAGATTTGCATAGTCAACTTAACTCTATACATTCAGCAAAAACATCGTAACATGATCAGGAGAATAATTATTGCGGCTTTGGCCTTAATGTGCATCGTGCCATACACGGCCAAGGCGGACACTACTCTGAGCGAAAGAATATATATACTTTCTTCTGTATGGAAAGAAATAAGCAACAACTTTGCATTTCCTGAGAAATTCAAGGAGACTAATCCTGACAGTCTTTACAGATGCTATCTTACTAAGGTCTTGAATGCCGAAAGCGAACAGGAGTTTTCGGACTTAATGACGCAGTTCATGGCTCACTTCAACGAGGGACACACGCGATTTAACGACAGCAACATCATACGCTACAGGGTGCCGCTGATATTTACGTGGGCAGGAGACAAACTGCTGATAACCAACACAACAAGGCAGTTAAAACCGCTGTTGCCTATTGGCAGCGAGATTAAGAAGGTGGACGGCCTGACGCTCGACGAATATCTGCAAAGGCATGTCTATCCGTATGTTTCGGCTCCCAACATGGAATGGAGAAAGAGAAAGGCTCTCGACATATTCCTTACAGACAAGGAAGGCGCGGAATATCATATTGAGATAACAACTCCTAAGGGCAAGACCATAAACACAAAGCTCATGACAAGCATAAGGAACTACGACGACACTGACGACTGGAGCATCAGGCGCGACACGGCAAAATGCCGCATAAAGAAGCTGCCAGGCAACATCATGTATATGAAGATGAGCACGTTCACGTTGCCCGGCACAATAAAAAGCGCTTTTGAGAATAACCTCTCTGATTTCTTGTCTGTCAAAGGCGTGATATTCGACATACGCGGAAACCGAGGAGGAACAGACGAGTCGTGGCACAACATAATAAGACATATCGCCGACAGAAACACTAACATATTCGACGGCTTAAAGATTATGACAAGAGTGGCTAACACGGCTTACGAGATGTACGGCAAAAATGTCAGCCAACTGGCCGACTACTATAACGGCGTGGCCATGCAGCCCGTTCAGGAAGGCTGGTTCGTGATGAAGAACAACACGCCCGACTCGTTGAAAATAACCGCCCCCGTTATAATTCTTGTTGACGGATTTACGGCATCGGCAGCCGAAGACTTTGCCGCAACAATGAAGAACCTGTCGCTCGGCAAGATTGTAGGCACGCCGACAGCGGGCGTGATAAGCAGTCCTAAATTCTGCAACTGGGGGCACGGCTACTCGTCGCTGATAGCAGAATGCCGCTTCACCAATCCCGACGGTTCCGATATTATCAACTCCGGCATACAGCCTGACGTCTGCGTAGAATATACCGAAAGCGACGCACTGGGCAAGACCGACTCGGCACTAACGGCTGCGCTGAAGATGCTGAAAGACAAAAAATAGAACAAGACATCAATCCCAATCAAAACAAAATCATGATTATGTCCGTTTTGCTCAGTCATTATATGGCATAGCAAAACGGACATAATACAATATATAAAGAACATTTATTTTATTATATGGCGCTAAGCATGCCGCTCTTTTTGCCGCTGCGGCCTGAGCATCAGCCACACCCCCGACATACATAACAGTCCTACGCCCAGCAGCGTAAACCATATGCAGCGCTCATTGCCCGGAATACGCACGTCGTAGGGGTTATCCGGATTATACAGCACCTCGATGCTGTCGCCTTCACTACAGAATGGCAGATAGCACTTCTCCGATATATACGTCTTGCCGTAGCGCTCTGTCTCGTAGCTTATGCGCATCTCCCAGTGCGTACGCCTCTTCCGGTACCGGTATTCTCTCTTATAGCTGAGCTTGTCTATCACGCCGGTGGCATGGCCAAAAGCGCCTGAAGCCTTCGACAGCGACACAAAGCCGTAGACGCCTCCGCCGAGAATGAGCAGTCCTACGACAAAGAGCAAAAGACAAATAATCTTATTGCGAGACGACACCGCACATCTCCCCTCCGTGCCATGCTCCGAATATCGTTTATCTGTTGTGTATTTCATAATCTAAACCATTTCTGCTACAAAGATAGCCAAAGGCGAGAGCAACGGCAAATAAAAACAGCAAAGTTTTTTCATTTGACACTGCCGAGCCGCACACTATCTTATTCAAAGATAGCCAAAGGCGAGAGCAACGGCAAATAAAAACAGCAAAGTTTTTTCATTTGACACTGCCGAGCCGCACACTATCTTATTCAAAGATAGCCAAAGGCGAGAGCAACGGCAAATAAAAACAGCAAAGTTTTTTCAT
>ENA-OOXT01000713-OOXT01000713.1-human-gut-metagenome-genome-assembly--contig:-NODE-713-length-24061-cov-2.003208_pt1 | contig 24061 bp, 23 predicted proteins | sample MGYA00241590_ERZ501349 | MGnify/ENA primary metagenome ERZ501349 (study PRJEB25962, sample SAMEA2042838) | human gut metagenome | biome: human gut; feature: human-associated habitat; material: faeces...
CGCGGTATAGTGCGGCGCCGGGGCTATATTTATTTTTTGGTTATTCCAATGTTTATGTTATAGGAACCATACGCCCAACACTTATTTGAGTATGAATTAAAAATAATTTTTGCTGGCATTTGCGTTCGGCCAATAAACTCTTCTTTTCCCGACAAATCCACTTCCAAAGAAATGTCATCTTCTGACAACGACCTCAACTGCGATAGCGGACCCATTACTTGAACTGGCAAGCTGGACGTATGCGAAGTTGCTAATTTGTCCTCGGGTAAATTTTTAAATTTAATATTTTTCACGATTACTGTTCGACTTTGAAAACCTAACAAGTTTAATTTAACGGTTGCATTATAGGTATTGCAGAGATTTCTGCAGTCACTTGGAAGCTTTATTTCTTGTTCAAACTGGCCGTGTTCCAGATTTACCTGAGATAAATCAATTGGCTCCAAAGATACCGAATTTAGGCTGTTTATTACTTCATTAGGTGCTGCGATTTCAATTTTATTAGGTGACACTTGCATCGATAAATTTTTCATATTAAGCCCACTTGGAACCGAAGTAAACTCTGGCACAACGTTCACAAATTTGCGCTGAAGAACTGTGATATTTGCATTAACTTTTGTAACACTCATTGTTAAATTTTTCATGTTAATTTTGTTACCGTTGCTATCAAATAAATATATTGGCAAATCGTTCAAGTCCGTTGTTTTTGTCAATGTTCCTGAAATATTTTCCTCTACAGTAACACTTGCAATACTCGAAACAAGCGATTCCGGCCCAGAAACAGTTACTTGTGGCTCCGACAATGCAATTGGTGCAACAAAATAATCTGTATCGGCAGTAAATTTTATGTTCGGCGTTATGTCAAAAGTTTGACTTTTATACCTATCAACAACTACTGTAACAAATTTAGGCGAAACACTCGAAGAAAATTCGTAATCAGTCAATATGCTATTTTTTTTCGCCGACAATTCTAATGTATATTTTCCTGTAGAATTTATCATATTTGCAGACTGCTGCGCTGTAATTTGAATATCGCTCTTTGAAAGCTGCCCTAAAATCAACCTATTTCCGGTAACAGAAACTTCTGCCTTAATGTCATCTGTTCCAAAGACTGTAAGTCCGCTTTCTTTCGCACTCTCTGACAATGAAACACTAATCGGTATGTCAGTAATCAGTTTCGTTGTAGATTCTGAAGCACTTGTTGACAGAATAATCCAAAAAATAAACGCAATTATCACAGAAAAAAGCATAACAACTTTATTATTATAAAATAGCCGACCTAAATTAAATCTTTTTATTTTCATTTTTTTTCCTCATTATAGAACTTATAAACTGACTTTTTACTTTCGATTCTTCAAAGCCTAAAAGTATGTTTTTTTCTAGCAGCTTAATTAAATCTTCTTTTTCATAATTTCTAGTCAAAACACCATTCATTGCAGTAGAAATTTTTCCATTTTCCTCCGAAACCACAACCGCAATCGCGTCGGAAATCTCACTTATTCCTAGTGCTGCACGGTGCCTTGTTCCTATGTCTGGGCTGACATTTTCATTCTTCGTCAAAGGTAAAATGCAACCCGCTGCGTATACTGCTGAACCTCGAATAACCATTGCTCCATCGTGAAGCGGAGCCTTATTAAAAAATATATTTCCTATAATTGGCACAGATGGTTTTGCTCTCAGAATAGTCCCGGTATCAATAATATCTCCTAGCTTTGTCTGTCTTTCAAAAACAATCAGCGCTCCCGTTCTGGTCTGCTGTAGCAAAAATATTGCATCAACTACGGTGTGAATACACTTTTGCTGCAATTTATAAGATGCTATATTATATTTATGTGGCGCACTCGATGTCCAATAGCGACTTATTTTGCTTCTGCCTATCTGCTCAAGTGCTCTGCGCAACTCCGGCTGAAATACAACCAAAAGCGCAATTATTCCAAATTCGAAAAATTTGTTTAATAAAAAACTTAACATTCGAAAATTAAATTGGAATGACGCAATATACGCAATAACTAAAATTAATATGCCCTTTACTAGCTGACTTGCTCTAGTTTCCCTTATTAGTTTAATAAAGCTGTAAATGATAAACGCCATAATAGAAATATCAAGAAAATCAGAAACTGTAAAAGTTTTCATCAAAATAAAGAAAGCATTTAAATTATTCGTGATAAAATCCATTGTTTTCTTCCTTCTGCGAGAAATTCTCTTATTTTTAAATTAATCTATAATAATTTTAACATATTTATTTAGTTATGAAAAGTTTTTTATTTTAATTAGATTTTATTTTCTTCACAACTTCTACCAGTGCGTCTATATCTGATTTTCTAGTAAACGCCGACGGGCAAACCCGTACTGCACCTCTTTCTAAAGTTTCGCAGAACCTATGTGCAGCCGGCGCACAGTGCAAACCTGGGCGAACATAAATTTGATGCTCGTTTAAAAGTGCGCCAACATTCTCACTATGCATTCCGACAACATTGAACGACAAAAGTGGAACAAAATATTTCGGGTCTGGCCTGCTCATATACAGCTCAACATTTTTAAGTTCCGACAGCCTTTCATACAAATAATTTATTAAATCGTGCTCATGTTTCGCTATCTTCTCGACTTTTGCCGTGTTTAAAAATTTTATGCCTGCGTGTAATCCTGCTATTCCGATTAAATTTTGCGTGCCACTCTCAAACTTTTCTGGCATTACGTTCGTTTGCACATATGTTTCCGAATTTATTCCCGTTCCACCTTCTATTATTGTGGGAAGTTCTTCTCCATGTGACGTTATCAAAATGCCTGTTCCCATCGGGCCATAAAGCCCTTTGTGCCCGGCTAAACATAGGTAATCAATTTGTGTTTCTTGCAAATCTATCGGAATATGTCCGGCACTTTGTGCTGCGTCTACCAACATCGGAATTCCATATTCGTGTGCCATTGCACAGATTCGAGAAATTGGCAAGCGAATTCCCCAAACATTAGACGCGTGTGTACATGCAATAAGAACCGTTTTCGAATTTATCGCATTTCTGAATGAGTCAAGTGTCGCTTCATTGTCTCCAGGAAACACTTTTGCTTCCGAGAATGTTATACCTTTTTCTTCTAACGCTTTTAATGGTCGCGTTATTGCATTGTGTTCTAAACACGAAACGACAACATGATCTCCTGGCTTTAGCAGCCCTTTAAAAACCAGATTTATCGAGTGGGTACAGTTTAGTGTAAAAACAACGCATTCTGGGCCTTTGGCATTGAAAAATTTAGCTATAGATTTTCTGCATTCATAAATTTCAAGTGCGGCATTTATCGACATATTATGCCCACTTCTTCCTGGATTTGCTCCTAGCTTTCTTAGTGCATACATCATCGCGTTGGCAACGTTTTGAGGTTTTGGGTAAGTCGTAGCTGCATTATCTAAATATATCATTACTTCGCCTCCAATTTTTTTATGTCGAGCACCTTTATTTGTGATTTTTCTAATATTTTTGCCGCTTTTTCTGCCTTATCGTAAACCAACAAGCCATATCCACAACCGGATAAAGCTTTGTTTTTGGGTACTCGTTTGATTTCGATTTTTATTCCTTTTGAGTTCAATAAGTCGCGCCCTTTCATTGCGTAGGTTATTGAACTCAATATAAACAACGCTTTTTTCAAGGGTATCAACTCCATACACTTTTCTTTCTGATACCAGTATATGCTTGTATTTTTTCTTTTGTTAAGCAATATTCCTTCTCGTCAAGTGGAAGTAACTTTTATACTAAGACTTTTTTGCGCCGTTTTTCAAGGACTTTAATAGCACAGATAGAGAAAATTTTAATAATATTGTCTGCATATACAAACTTGTAAATAAATTTAAATTATTTTATCTTAAAAAAGCCGAAACGCTGGACTTAATAATCCGTGTTTCGGCAAAAATATTATGTGTTTTTTATAGTGTTTCTCATTTGATAATAAAAATTAAATTAAAAGGCACACCGCATGTGCTGAAATTCCTTCTAGCCTGCCGGTAAAGCCTAAGCCTTCTTCTGTGGTAGCCTTTATACTAATTTGAGAAACTTCAGCATTGCATACATTGGCAATGTTTGTACGCATTTTAGATATAAATTGGGAAAGTTTAGGCTTTTGCGCAATAATTGTTGCATCTATATTGGAAATTTTATAGCCCGCTGAATCAATTTTTTGGCAAACTACTTCTAGCAGCTTCAAGCTATTTGCGCCTTTAAATAGTGGCTCCGTGTCAGGAAAAAGCTTGCCAATGTCACCCAAAGCAGCCGCTCCAAGAAGTGCATCCATAATCGCATGAACGAGCACATCTGCGTCGGAGTGCCCCAATAGTCCGTGAGTGTGTGGGATTTCACAGCCACCCAAAATTAATTTTCGTCCGGATACCAATTTATGTACATCATAGCCGTGACCAATTCTCATAACGATTTTCCTCTTAAGTTTAATATATTTTCAAAAACTGCAATATCATCGGGCGTTGTCAGCTTTAAATTGGAATAGCTTCCTTTTACAATATGGACCATTTTCCCCATTTTCTCAATCAGCTGACAGTCATCAGTATAATTAACACCACTTTTAATTGCGGACAGCATCGCGTCAATGTATAAATTCTTTTCAAAAACTTGTGGAGTTTGTATATTCCACAAAGTGCTACGGTCTGGAGTGGAAATCACAAAATTATCATTGTTTAAAATTTTAAGAGTGTCTTTACAAGGAATTCCAAGCGAACTCGCTTTATGTACTATCGCATCAGCAATCGATTCATCAATTTCTTCGCTCGTAATAAGACATCTTGCCGCGTCGTGAATTGCAAAATATTCCGTTTGCTCGCTACAAAATTTAACTCCGGAAAACACTGATTCCTGTCGAAATTCTCCTCCGGGCGCAAAATTTTTAAATTTGCTTATAGAATATTCACTTGCAATGCTTTTTAATTGGGCTTCATGTCCTTTTTTGCCAACTACAATGATTTCACTTATAGCCTCTGATTTTTCAAAAGCTCTTAATGTATACGCTATTGCTGGAATTTTATTCAGCGGTAAAAATATTTTGTCTTTGCCCATACGAGTTGAGTTTCCCGCCGCCACGATTATTGCTGAAACAAAAATATTATTCATAAAAAGCCCTTTCATTTAGCATAAAAAATTAGCTTTCTTCTGGAGTTTTCGCTATCGGAATTGAAATTGTAACCACTGTGCCAACATTTTCTTCGCTTGCTATATCCAGCGTTCCGGAATGAAGCTGCACTAATTCATTTACCACCGCCAAACCGATTCCTGAGCCTTTTTGCGTTGTATTTGCTTTGTAAAATTTATCTTTAACGTGTGGCAAATGCTCCGCTGGAATTCCGCAGCCTGTATCGCTGACCGATATATAAATATATCCGGCCGCTTCCTTGGCTTTTACCGTGATTGTTCCTCCGTTTGACGTGTATTTTAGTGCGTTATCTATCACATTTATAAAAACTTGGCGCAGACGATTTCTGTCGCCCAAAACTGGCGATAATATTGGTGGTTCAGAATAGATAAGCTCTTTATTTTCCGACGCGGCTCTGTCTTTAAACATATAAACCGCTTCACTAAGTTCTGCTAAAATGTCTATTCGCTCTAGGCTCAAAACCATCTTTCCACACTGAAGCCTCGAAAAATCAAGCAGTTCTTCTACCAAACCGCAAAGTCGTTCAGATTCGTGAATTATAACTTTTAGCCCTCGTTTATTCATCTCGAAATCTTTTTCTTCGCCAAGTTCTATCGTCTCCGCCCAGCCTTTTATTGCCGTTAACGGTGTACGCAATTCGTGCGAAATCGACGATATAAACTCATTCTTTACCTTTTCTGACTCACCCAACTTACGCGCCATATAATTTACCGTATCACATAGCTCCCCTACTTCATCATCGTAAGTTTTATCGATTCTCGCATTGAAATCCCCTAACGCAATTTTTCGCGCGGTTTTGCCTATTTCTCGAATCGGGTTAACTATCGAATTTATAAAATACGAGCTGGACATAATTACAAAAAACAAAATAGCCAGTCCAATCGTTATGCAACCAATTATCAGCCAAAATATCGTATTGTCCACCGCGCGCAGTGATACAATATATCTGACCGCACCTATAAATTCACCGTCATTTGTATAAATCGCTTTTGTTTGCGCCATAACATTTTCGCCAGATGAATTTTTTCCTATAAACAGGCCCACATGGCCTTCTGAATTTTGCGCTTCGTTATAATCTATCATCTCGAAGTTTTTAGCAGGCAAAAATCCCGTAGATGTAAGAATGGGTTCATTACTGTTGTTAAATGCAACCACTTCCATTAAATTTTTATCTTCGAAATCAGAAATATAAAGCTTGACTTTAGAAATAAAATTCTTTTCAGAGTCCTCTTTGTATCCGGGAAAAACATTTATCAAACTCGCCGATTTGTTATTTATGGCCTGTTGAACCCCATTATAAAAAAACTCATGAATAAAAACAGACAAGCCCAACTCTATTGCAACCAACGTCACAAAAATCATCCCGAGGCTGTTAAGAAGCCATCGCTTAGTTATTCCTCTAACCATTCAACTTTCACCTCTTTAAGAAAAAAGTTTGCAAAACCTCACGCTTCCCATTTATAACCAAGCCCCCATACCGTCAAAATATGCTTCGGGACCGACGGTTCATCCTCAACTTTCATGCGCAGTCTGCGAATATTTACATCAACAATTTTCTCTTCGCCAACATAGTCTTCGCCCCAAACGTGCGTTAAAATATCAGTTCGGCTAAGCGCCGCACTCGGATTTGAAAAAAAGTACTCCATAATCTGAAATTCAACCTGCGTCAGTTCAACTAACTCACCACGTTTCAACAGAGTTCTATTTCTCATATTTAAAATAAATTCACCCGATCTTAGTTCTTCTTTAAACTTGTTGTCCGAACGCATCTGCGCCAGGGCAACTCTGCGATAAACGGCGTCAACTCTTGCGACTAATTCTGATGGACTAAACGGTTTTGTTACATAATCATCTGCACCAGTCATAAGCCCAGTAATTTTGTCCATTTCCTGAGTTTTTGCTGTTAGCATAATTATTCCAATCTCGTTGCTTTGTTTTCTAAGCTCCTTGCACACAGTAATTCCGTCTATGCCCGGCATCATTATGTCTAAAACAGCCACATCAAAATCTGGGCTTTCTGCATAAATCTGTAAAGCTTTCTCTCCACAATCTGCCTCTGTTACGTCATAACCCGCTCTTTGCAGGTTTATTACCACAAATTCACGAATCGCGGCTTCATCTTCTACAACCAAAATTTTTTTCATAAATTAATCGGCACTCAAAACTACCGTGCCATCCTCCCTCTATGATACTAAATCAACTTAAAGTTATTTTTTATTTCCTCTGCAGAAATTGCTAATTCCGAATTTTCATCCACAGTTGCCACATAAACTTTATTATTTTCCTGAACCAAAACATGATAATCGTTTTTATTGGGCAAATCTTCATATTCTTTTTTTGAAAGTACAAATATATCCAAAAACTCCCTGTCTTTAACCGATTGACCGGCAGTTTCTATCTGCTCAAAAATTCTAAGAGTCTTCATGTCGTAATCATAAGTAAATCTTATTTTGTACGCTCCTTGAGTTTCGCCCTTCCATTTGCCCGGAACAACCAAAATATAAGAATCTTTGCTATTCATAATAATGCTTTCAACATAATCACTTTCATAATTGGTCGTATTGTATTTAAACCACGACAAAATATAAGTAAATTTTTCACTCGAACCGTCCGTTAAATCCACCTTTGGCATTTCAATTATCCCATCGTTATTTATGTCGCTGGGCGGTATTGCACTATCACGCAAAAACACCGTAGAACTCATTGTTTTAGCGTTATAAAGAGGTGCTTTCAACTTTTTATCAGATTTATCCCAATAAATAACCTCCGAAGTTGTTCGGTCTTTTTCTGTAACTGCATCGATAACTGCGCCACTTTGAATGTTATCGATTTTTCCAAATTTAACATGGTTATATTTTACAACGGTTGAGTCTATTAGTGCACTTCCAATAGTATTAAACTTCCTGGTTTCTTGATTAAATTTTATTAATTTAGCTTTTGCTGCCTTATTTTCATCATCATTTAGCTGTGTATCTTCCCGCTTACTTACAGACAATGTTAAAATTTCTGATTTACCATCGCCATCAAAGTCGTTCACCAAAATGTCAGAATAAGTCTCACTCGGCGTCAAAACATTATAATTTCCGTCTTCATAAAGAATAACTGTAAGTTCCTTTCCGTAACTTGTATAACTGCTCCAGCCCAAAACAATGTCATCTTTACCGTCGCCGTTTATATCTCCAAAACAAACTTTATCCAAATCGGTTCCCTGTGCATTTAAAGTTTTAATTACCTGCCAATTATCTCCAACTTTATCAATAATCATTATATATGACTGAGTCCCTTGAGCAACAAGCTGATACACTGCAATCGCTTCGTCTTGCGAATCTCCATCAAGGTCGTGCATGATAATCGCAGATTTAAAATCTCCATTTTGTGGATATTTAAATAAGATGTCAGCTCCAACAGTTTTCTCTATAAGTGCCTGAATTTGCGCCATTTCTCCTGTAGCTTTTGGTGGATGCATCAAATTACTTGTTTCAAAATTGCTAAATGAGCATCCCGAAATAAAAAGCATAATAAAAATTAAACCAATTAACCTTTTTTTCATTTTATCAGCTCCTTTTTATTTTAATCTTGCGATTAAAAATTTTATTTTTATTCCCTGCTGCGAAAACATATTTTCATGTTCTGTGGCAATATTATCAACAAAGTCAGAACTATGTAAATCTTTTGTCAAATAAGTTATTTCAAAACCGGTTTCTTTAAAATATTGGCAACTTTCCTCAAATAAATTATCATCATCGGTTTTAAAATAAACTTCACCGTTTGAATCCAAAAAATTTTTATATTTTTCGAGCTGTTTTGGGTATGTTAAGCGCCGTTTTTTGTGTCTGGGCTTTGGCCAAGGGTTGCAGAAATTTATATAAATCCGCTGCACTAAGTCTACCGAACTTAGCATATCATCTATGCGTTCGATATTTTGAGCTGTCAAGCAAACATTGTCAATTGGCTGACTCAATTCGTTATATTGCTTTTCGATATTTCTTTTTGCTAAAACTAAAACTTCACTTTTTATATCAACGGCAATAAAATTTTTGTCCAGATTTTGACTTGCTAGGCTGGCTACAAATGCCCCTTTACCGCAACCCAACTCCAAATAGATAGGCTGCCTTCTTACAAAAAGTCTATGCCATTTGCCTTTATGCACTGCTGGTTCATCAATAAAAAAATCACACACGGCAAGTTCCGGACGCGCCCAAGGTTTTCTTCGTATCCTCATTTTTTAAGTCGTTACATACTTCGTAACGGCTGCCCCCTTAATTTTAATAATTTAATTAATTTTTATTATACCATAAACGAACCAAAATTAACAGTCATGCTATGGCTCTATTGTCCCGAGCAAAATTTAAGGCCCCACGAATTTAAATTTCGTAGAGCCTTAGAAAGTCATATAAAGATTTTTACTAATAATTTTGTACACTAGATTCTATCTCAAACTCATAATTTTTACTGTCATACAAATTTTTTAAACAAAAGGAAAACAATTTTTTCGCTCTTGCATTGTCTATATCTACCGCATACAAAATTTTTTTGTCAATATATTTTTTTACGTGGAGTTTCATTGTGGAATTAAAAATAAAATATCCAAGCGCTGATTTCCTATAGTCTTCTCGTACAAAAATTGACCGGTACAAAATTGAGTTTCCCGGCGCTCTCAAAGCAGTCATCCACCCCACAACTTCCTTCTCATCAAAAACAGCAAACTGCGTACATTCATCAACCAGGTTAAATTCGTTTGCAAACGGCGATAACACATCTGGATATTTTATTCCTTCTTTATTTTTTACTTTTTCAAGCAGTTCATTTTTCACTTCATTCTTTTGCAAAAGCTCTACCTTTTCAGGCAACTCAAAATCGCTGTTTAAAATTGATTGTACGAGTTTATTTTCTTTTACCAGCACTTTGGGATCAAACAAATATACTTCCGTTAATAATTTTGCTTCGGAAAACCCTCTTTTTGTTAAAAAATTCTCCAGTAACTTGATATTTTTCTTTGATGTAATTGCATTTACTTTTATTTTTTTTACGTTTAACTCTTTTAATTTATTTTTTATTGCATTTAAAAGTGCTGTACCAATGCCTTTTCTTCTAAATAGTTTCAAAACAAAAAAACTCGTAATCTTGCATTTCGTTTCTGTTTCTCCCTGTTTTAATCTTGCAAAAATCGCTCCACACGGAATATTTTCATACTTGGCTCCGTACGCTAAAACCTCTTCACTCTGAAAAGTCATTCTATCTATTATAAAGCTATCATATAAATTTATGTTAGAATTTTTCAAAAGCTCTATGTTAATAATAAAAACCACCCCTAACATCAACTTTTTTATTAAAATAAAGCTATTTATTGCATTAACTCATTGTTATTTTACCGCATAATCATGTTTATCACAATGCTTCAACTTCAAACTTGCCAAAATTCTATGTTGTACATAGTTTTTTAAAAAAATTATATTAACTAGTTTTATCTATCTAAAATAAATAACAATTAATGCAAAAATTAATATGAAAAGTTCTAATAAAATTTAGTTGCAGTATTGACTTTCCTTTTCTAGTTATCGTGTCGTTTTAAATAAAACTATTGTATTTTGCGCTTAATTAATGTATAATATGTGCAAGTTTAACTTATTTTACGGAGGGATTATTTATGGATAAAAAAATCACTGTAGCACAATATGGTTGTGGAAAAATGGCAAAGTATATCATGAGGTACGTTTTTGAAAAAGGTGCCGAAGTCGTTGCGGCTTTCGACATTGACCAAAATATTATCGGCAAAGACATTGGAGAAATAACCGGCGAAAAACCTTACGGAATATCTGTAAAAGATGCCAAAAACGCAGAAAAAATTTTATCTGCATTAAAGCCTGACGTCTGTATAATTAGCACACTTAGTCTTATGCGCGAGGTAAACGATATTTTTATGATTTGTGCAAAAAATGGAATAAATGCTATCAGCACTTGCGAGGAAGCTTTTTATCCATGGAACTCTTCTACTCAAACTACTGCCGAACTCGATAAAATTGCAAAAGAAAATAATTGTACCTTGTGCGGATCTGGATATCAGGACGTTTTTTGGGGCAATTTGATTGCAACCATCGCAGGAGCCACTCACACCATTTCTAAAATAAAAGGTTCTTCTAGCTACAATGTGGAGGATTATGGCATTGCGCTGGCAAAAGTTCACGGCGCCGGACTTGATATCGATACATTTAATAAGGAAATTGCTTCTGTAGACAATATTTCCATTGAAGAACGAAATGAGCTTATCAATAAAGGTGAATTTTCTCCTTCCTATATGTGGAACGTAAACGGCTGGCTTTGCGAAAGGCTCGGATTAACGGTTAAATCTCAAATTCAAAAATGTGTCCCTTGTACTCACAGCAAAAACATCCATTCTGACACATTAAAAATGGATATTCCTGCCGGGAACGCCACTGGAATGTCTGCTATTGTTGTTACCAAAACAGAGGAAGGAATTACCATAGAAAGCGAGTGCATCGGAAAAGTTTATGCTGAAAATGAATTTGATAAAAACGATTGGACTATTTTCGGCGAACCTAATACTCAGGTTACAATTAGCCGTCCATGCACGGTTGAGCTAACTTGTGCTTCTGTTGTAAATCGCCTCCCTGAACTCATTAAGGCTCCTGCTGGATACATTACTACCGACAAAATGATTACGAATAAATACAAAGTTAGACCGCTTAACGAGTACGTTTAAACTTTATTTGGGAGGATTCTTGTTGCAATCTTCCCTTTTTATCACCGCTTAATCTCGAAATTTTATAGTTTTAAAATATTATTACTCTATTTGTTTTAATTTTTCAAAAATTGTCTATAATACTTTATAAAAACATAATTACTATATTTTAGAAAGGTGTTGGATTTTTTGGTTATTAATGTGAAAAGCGAAATTGGCCCTTTAAAAAAAGTTCTTTTGCACCGTCCTGGCGCCGAACTTTTAAACTTAACTCCAGACACTTTGGAAGAATTATTATTTGATGACATTCCTTATTTGAAAATTGCCATTGAAGAACATGATAAATTTGCTGAGATACTAAAAGAAAACGGTACTCAAGTTGTTTATCTTGAGGATTTGGTTGCCGAAACTTTAAAAGACAATGAAGTTCGCGACTTGTTTTTAAAACAATTTATTCGCGAAGCTGGAATTTACTCAGAAAAATATCAAAAATTGCTCTATGAATTCTTTAATCAGATCGAAGGCCCTAAAGAATTAGTCCTCAAAACCATGCAGGGCGTCAACCGCGACGAACTTATTTGCAAGTCTAAAGAAAATAAATCTTTGGTCGATTTTATGTCAAAACAATCTGCTTTTATTTGCAATCCCATGCCAAACCTTTACTTTACTCGCGACGCGTTTGCTTGCATTGGAAATGGCGTCAGCATCAACCGTATGCACTATCTGACTCGTCGCAGAGAAACTATTTACGGTGAGTATATTTTTAAGTATAATCCTCAATTCAAGGGAAAAGTCGATATTTATTACAATCGATACGAACCTTTTTATATTGAGGGCGGAGATATTTTAAATTTGAGCTCCGAAATTTTGGCTATCGGAATTTCCCAGCGGACAAAACCTGAGGCTATTGAAATTTTAGCAAAAAATATTTTTGAAAATGGAAATTCATCAATCAACCAAATCTTGGCCTTCGATATTCCAAATAATCGCGCTATGATGCATCTTGACACGGTATTTACTCAGGTTGATTATGATAAATTTACCGTTCACAACGGTTTAGCTGATGTTCTTCAAGTTTATAAAATTACAAAAGGGCAACGCGAAGATGAACTTAAAATTTCTCAAATAGACCAAAGTCTAGAGAAAATTTTATGCGATGCACTTAAAAAAGATAAAATTAAGTTAATTCCTTGCGGTGGCGATGATAAAATTGTTGGAGAGCGTGAACAATGGAATGATGGCTCAAATACTTTGTGCATAAGCCCTGGAAAAGTTGTTGTTTATCAGCGAAACGACGTAACTAATGCCATTTTAAAAGAAAATGGATTAACTGTTCTTGAAATGCCAAGTTCAGAGCTTTCTCGTGGGCGCGGTGGACCAAGATGTATGTCTATGCCGATTTATCGAGACGATATTTAAAATTCATTTTTATAAAGACAAAATTTAAGGAGTAAATATTATGGCTGTTAATTTACGCGGAAAAAATTTTTTAAAATTATTGGACTTTTCTTCTCAAGAAATAAGATATCTTATAAATTTATCTAAACAATTTAAAAGTTTAAAGCTATCGGGCACTCCTCACAAATATTTGGATGGAAAAAATATTGTTCTTCTTTTTGAAAAAACTTCCACCCGAACCAGGTGTTCTTTTGAGGTCGCCGGCAGAGACTTAGGCATGGGCGTGACTTATCTTGACCCGGGAAGTTCTCAGATGGGCAAAAAAGAAAGTATCGCTGATACCGCTAGAGTTTTAGGTCGGCTTTATGACGGCATCGAATACCGTGGATTTTCTCAAAAAATCGTTGAAGAAATGGCTAAATACGCTGGTGTGCCTGTTTGGAACGGTTTAACTGATGAATTTCACCCCACTCAAATGATCGCTGATTTGCTAACTATTGAAGAAAAATTTGGCCACCTTAAGGGCATCAATTTTACTTACTTTGGAGATGCTCGAAATAATATGGGCAATTCTTTGATGGTAGCGTGCGCGAAAATGGGACTTAATTTTACTGATTGCGCGCCTAAGGAACTCTTTCCTGACGAAAAGCTCGTTGAAATATGCAAGAAAATTGCCGCAGAAAATGAATGTTCAATAACTCTCACTGAGGATGTAAATATCGGCGCTAAAAATGCAGATGTAATTTACACCGACATTTGGCTCTCTATGGGTGAGCCCGATGAAATGTGGGAAAAACGTATTAAATTGCTTAAACCTTATCAAGTAAATAAAAATATTATGGAGCTAGCGAATAAATCTGCCATTTTTATGCACTGTTTGCCATCCTTTCATGACACTAACACTACTGTTGGAAAATCTATCAGTGAAAAATTTAACGTTAGTGAAATGGAAGTTACAAATGAAGTTTTTGAGTCAAAACAATCGGTCGTTTTTGACGAGGCCGAAAATAGAATGCACACGATTAAAGCCATTATGTATGCCACTTTAATGTAAATGAGGTAGGTTTTATGAATAAAAAACGTGTTGTAGTCGCTCTGGGCGGAAATGCTTTGGGAAATAACGCTCAAGAACAACTATCTCTTGTAAAAAAAACTGCTTGCACTATTGTTAACCTTATAGAAAAAAATTACGATGTGATTGTTGGACATGGAAACGGCCCTCAGGTTGGCATGATTAATCTTGCTATGGATGAATTTTCCTCATCTCACAAAAACACTCCAAATATGCCCTTTCCTGAATGTGGAGCTATGTCACAAGGCTACATTGGATATCATTTGCAACAAGCAATTCACAATGAACTAGCTGCGAGAAAAATTAAAAAAAATGTCGTTTCGTTAATTACTCAAACCATTGTTGACAAAGACGACTCCGCTTTTGAAAATCCAACCAAACCCGTGGGGATGTTTTATACGAAAGAACAGGCTGAAGTTATCGCGAAAGAAAAAGGATTCACATTTGTGGAAGACGCTGGCAGAGGGTACCGCAGAGTTGTGCCCTCGCCAACGCCTAAAAAAATTGTGGAACTGGAAACTATAAACGATTTGGTTAACTCTGGAAATGTTGTTATATCTTCCGGTGGTGGTGGAATTCCCGTTATAGAAAAAAATTCCTCGCTGGAGGGCATTGCTGCAGTTATTGACAAGGACAAATCTTGTGCACTGTTGGCAGCTTCTTTAAACGCGGACATACTTTTAATTTTGACCGCAGTTGATTTTGTTTACATTGATTTTAACACGGAAAATCAGCGTGCTTTAACAAAGATAAGTGCAGATGAAGCCTTGCGCTACCGAAATTCTGGACATTTTGCAAAAGGCAGTATGCTTCCTAAAATTGATGCGTGTCTTGATTTTATAAATAAAAATCCAAAAGGGCACGCTGTAATTACTTCCCTCAACATGGCCAAAGACGCCCTTGACGGCTCCGTGGGAACAATCATTTATAATAAAAATGAGGTGATTTAATTGGCAACTATGGCTAAAAAAGAAAAGTCTCGGTTCAAAATGCCTACCGCTTACACCGTTTTGATACTTATAATTCTTGTAATCGCAGCCGTCAGTTTAATTATTGCCGACCCAATGATAAAAAAAGCAACCATTCCAAACGTTGTGATGTCCCCGATTTTAGGCTTTATTGATGCGATTGATGTATCATTGTTTGTTTTAGTCTTGGGTGGATTTTTAGGCGTAATAAATCGAACTGGCGTGCTTTACAAAGGTATTGCAAGCGTTGTAAAGAAATTAAATGGTAAAGAACTTTTGTTAATTCCGATTTTAATGATTATTTTCTCCATCGGCGGAACAACTTACGGCATGGCGGAAGAAACTATCGCATTTTACAGCTTAATTGTGGCAACTATGATGGCGGCCGGTTTTGATTCATTAGTTGGTGCTGCCGTTATACTTTTGGGCGCCGGCGCTGGCGTGCTTGGCTCTACAATAAACCCTTTTGCGATTTCCGTTGCAGTGGATACCGCCAAAGCTGCCGGAGTCGAAACAAATCAAGGCACAATAATTTTGCTCGGCGCGATTCTTTGGATAACCACTCTTGCAATTTGTATTTTTTATGTTATGTCTTATGCAAAAAAAGTTCACAACAACCTTAGCGTATCAATTCTTTCTAAACAAGAATTGGATGACGCACACAGAGCCTTTCACTCAGATAAAAAAGACGAAAACACTACACTTAATTCACGTGGAAAAATTGTTTTATCTCTGTTTGCGTTTTCATTTTTAATAATGATTTTAAGTCTTATTCCTTGGGAAAATTTCGGCGTTACAATTTTTGATTCTTGGACAGATTGGCTAACCGGTGAATCCTTTGGAAATTGGTATTTTAGAGAGCTTGCTGCATGGTTTTTTATAATTTCTATTATATGCGGATTGGTTTACAGGCTAAAAGAAAAAGAAATTGTGGACTCATTTATTGCTGGCGCTGGCGACATGATTGGCGTTGCGCTGGTTATTGCTGTGTCGCGTGGAATATACGTTATAATGAGCGACACGAATTTGAATAGTTTTATTTTAACACATTCTGCTAACGCATTGAATGGCATGAACGCGGTTCCTTTTACAATCATGTCGTATATAATTTACATTGGACTCTCTTTTCTTATTCCTTCAACTTCCGGGCTTGCTACCGGGTCAATTGGAATCTTTGCTCCACTTGCACAAAGCTTAAATTTGAGTCCTAATGTTATGATAATGATTTTTGCAGCGGCTTGCGGGCTTGTAAATTTAATAACTCCTACCAGTGGCGTTGTGATGGGCGGACTTGCAATTTCTAAAATAGACTTTTCTAGCTGGGTTAAATTTTCTTTAAAGATAGTTGCTACAATTTTCGTTGTAAATATAATTGTTCTTTCTGTCGCGATGCTAGTGCTTTAAAATTTACAAACAAAAAAAGCATGGTTGTTGCAACCATGCTTTTTATTAATTCCATTCCGCACCTAATTTAAGCTTCAACGTCAAAAATATTTGCAAGTAATTTAACTAATTTTTATCTCTTATTGATTGCGTCTTTTCCTGATTGAACCTTTCTTAAAATTAGATTTGATTTTCATTTAAATTTTGGTTTTTATTTTGATTTTTATTATCTAAAGCTTGGTCTAAAGTTGAACTTAAAACTTTGGAGCTCTTAAAATAGCTCACAATTTTGTTTTTCACACAGTCCAAACCAAGGGTACTTGCCTCCAAATTTATTTAATAAACGGTAGCCTATATATGCCTTTATAAAAGTTAATACAACATCTACACCCGCCTTCACATCACTACGACAAACGCTATCCAACCATTCAGATTTTAAAATAGATAATGTATCATAGCAATTGTAGCAAGCACATTAGAAAACGTTAATATAACCGCAGGTAGCGACGTTTTTATTACAAAGGATAACTCTGCACAAGCCGATATATCAAGTTCCGAACTTAGATACCGTAATCTACGCAGTAAGAAATCGTACGCATATCCAATCTGCGAAGCTGCAAAACATATTGCGATCATCTTAAACTCAGTATAAAGTCTTTTATCCAACCATTTAGATTTTAAATTGCCTGATGCATCATAGTAATTACAACAAGCGCCTTCCTTTAAAAAGCCACGTTTATAACCGAAGGTAGCATTTTTATTAAGATGGCAAGATGTACTAAGGTTCGACCTTAACTCTGGAGGCATTTTTTCCCAATATGCTTTTTCTCTATTAGCTCCATAATTATTATACAAAGCTTTAACTGTTTCAATAGCGCCATTAACTTTACTCTTTAATTTTACCATCATTCCAGTTTGATCATAAACTGCAGCTGCCGTAGAAGGTGTCGTTATATTTTTTTTTTATCATTTTTTGAATCGGAATTAACCTGTACTTCAGAGACTATTTTTTCTTGATCTGCTTTTTGCTCTGTTACTTTTTCTTGCTCAGCTTTTTCTTCTATTGCTTTTTCTTCTGCTACTTTTTCTTCTATTGCTTTTTCTTGCTCCGCTTTTTCTTCTATTGCTTTTTCTTGCTCACCTTTTTCTTCTATTGCTTTTTCTTGCTCAGCTTTTTCTTCTGCTACTTTTTCTTGCTCACCTTTTTTTTCATTATTATTGCTGTCAGTATTTTTTACACCACAAAATACAATTTTTACAATAGCCTTAATTTTATCTGCAACTGTAAGTTCAGGATCCATAGCAATTGCCTTTATTTTATCAGACTTCGTTACAGAATTATATCCACCCCATGTTAAAACACCTACAGACACCGTTCCTACAATACCTAAGCCAATTTCTTTAGAATGTTTGTTCACAGACTCTTTAAAGTTCTTTGCTGCAAATGATATTTTCTTCAAGATCTTACTTTTTGATTCTTTGTTCACTTGTTTACTTGTTGAATTAATTGTTTCTTCTGCTCTACATACATTAACTTCAAAGTTAGGTGAAATAATCATTGCTAATGCAACTAATGTGGATAAAAATTTTTTCATAATAATATTCTCCTTAAAATCTTTAAATGTTTATTTTTTTAACAGTAAAATTTTTCCTTTAACGCCAGTAAATTTGTCTTTGGTCAACTGAGATAGGCTTTTAAAAAACTCGACATTTTTTTTAACATATTCATTAAATTTAGGATATTTTTCATTTAATATCTGAGTTGCAACTCCACCGAAATAAACAAAAAATACAGTATACAAAATATTTTTAACAGCACGCCAAAAAGTTAAACCTTCTTTTTTACTTACAGTCCCTGATAAAGTTTCAACATCAACACCATAATCAGCTGGTAAAGTAATTGTATAAACCTTGTTACCTTCACGATTTCTTAACATATCGTAGGTATATTCCATGTTGATATCTTCCTGAGCTGCTTCACACACATTAGACGATAAAACATTAGCACATAATAATGAATTCATTATTATCGCTATTGCAACAGCTGCTGACAAAAATTTTTTCATTTCATCTTCTCCTTCTTATTATTAATAATACTACACCTAAACATTAGCTAAGTTTTAAAAACTTATACTATCATGTAGTCTTTTGCCAACTTTAACAAACTTACTTTTTCCCTCCTATTTTTAATTTTTACTTTAAAAATAAAGCGCTTAACAAGAACAATACAAAAACAATTTTTTATAAAATCAAATTTAAAAGTCTACCGTTTTGCTTTTTTAACCTTACTTAGACATATAAAAAACTGCTTTGTTGACCCTATCAAAAGCTTAAACCCTGAATAACTTTTTTCAAAAATTTTTTGTTTAAAAAGCTATACAAACCTTTACGCGGTTTATTATATCACAAAAATTTTCTTTTGCAAATACATTACAATAAAATTTTTTAACTTTGTTTACTTATAACAATATTATTTTAAAATTCATATTTTTTTGTCGATTTTTTCGTTGTATTTTCTACATTCGCAATTGTTACTCCTATAATTTTTTTCGCTCCAGCCAAAAAAAGCACATTTGCACACTCTGCCATCGTGTTACCTGTTGTTAAAATATCGTCACAGACTACTACCGTTTGGCCTCGCAAAATAACTTCATTTGCCGCTGAGTAGACATCTTTTACATTTTCGGTCCGTTCTGACAAGTTTAACTCATGTTGTATTTTATTATTTTTTACTTTTTTTAATATTTCTACATATTTTATGCCCGTTAAGTGACTGATTTCCAACGCAAAAAGTTCGGACTGGTTAAATCCGCGTTCCTTTTTGCGAGTTTTATACAATGGCACACTGGTTATCAAGTCAATTTTTGTAACATCAAAATTTTCTCTCAAAACGTTTGTTATATATCTTCCAAATGGAACTGAAAAACTTTTTACTCCGTGAAATTTATATTCATGTATTGCAGACCGAATCGGCTCAATATATGCAAAAGGTGATATACAAATAAAATCTCGTCCACCGCGTGTTGTTAATGTATTTTTTATAATTCGGGGATTTATTTTTTTCTCGCAAGTTTCACATACAACTTTATCAAAGGAAATTACTTCTTTGCAAAATGGACATCTTTGTGGAAAAAAAATCGATAAAAATTTTTTAAGATTAAGCATTAATTTTCACAGCCTTTAACCAAGAAATTGCAAAGCCCTGAATATCTTCGGGTCTTTTTGTTATTTTCGACCATCTTCTTTACTGTCCAAGCTGTTCCAACCATCACAATCATCGATTTTGCACGAGTTACCGCCGTATACAAAAGATTTCTGTAATATAACTGAGGAGCTCCAAAATACACCGGCATAACAACTGCTTCAAACTCACTTCCCTGACTTTTATGAACAGTGATTGCGTAGGCTAAATCCAGGTCAGAAGCATTTTCCAAATCGTACTTCGCATACTTGTCGTCAAATTGTACCACTAGCGAAGAATCTTCTTTGTCTATGGTCAACAAAATTCCGATGTCTCCGTTAAAAACCCCTTCACCACTCGAACCATCTTCGCGTGCAAAAATTATGTTGTAATTATTTCTAATTTGCATAACTTTGTCACCTTCTCGAAAAATCGTTCCATTTATATTTATTTCTTTTTTGGAATTACTCGGCGAATTAATTGCTTCTTGCAAAACTTTATTTATATTAATCGTTCCCAGAGGACCTTTCTTCCCTGGTGCAATCACTTGAATGTCAAAAAGTGGCGAATACCCATAAGTTCCCGGCAAACGCTTCGTGCACAAATCTCTAATCGTGTCGATTATAGTTTGCGGGTCATTCACATTCATAAAAAAGAAGTCATTATCTCGCACCGACAGCTCCGGCAGTTCTCCATTCACAATTTTATGTGCATTCGTTACAATCAAACTCTCGAGCGACTGTCTGAAAATTTCTTTCAGTTCAACCATTGGAATAGTCTCAGATTTAATCAGATCAGACAAAACATTTCCCGCTCCGACAGATGGTAATTGATCGCTGTCACCGACCAAAATCAACCGGCATCCTAATGGCAATGCCCTCAAAACTCCCTCAAACAGTGCAGCATCCACCATGGACAATTCATCCAATATTATCGCATCGCATTCAAGCAAATTTTTTTCATTTCGTTTAAAAGTCGGCTTATCATCGGTATCCCACTGCACTTCCAGCAGTCGGTGAATCGTTTTGGCTTCTCTTCCTGTCACCGCAGCCATTCTTTGGGCTGCTCTACCAGTTGGCGCCGCCAAACAAACCTTTTCGCCGTTCTTTTCCAATATATCTATAATTGCATTCAACGTTGTCGTTTTTCCTGTTCCTGGCCCTCCTGTCAAAATAAGGATTCCATCTTCCAATGCCATTGTTATCGCTTTTTTTTGAAGTTTTGCATAAGTTATTTTATGTTTTTTCTCAATCGCTTCTATGTATTTATCCGCACCGAAAATTTTTTGAGGTGGAAATTTTAACATCATCAACAGCCTGCCTGCAGAGTATACCTCTATTTGATGCATTTTGTTTGTAAAAATAAATTCTTTTTCATTGATTATATCTTGTTGTAAAGTTCCGTCGTCAAGCACTTCCTTGAGCGTGTTCTCAGCTAATTCTAAATCTATACTTAAAAAATTCGCCGCTGCTTCCAGTAATTTGTCCTTTGGCAGGCATGTGTGTCCGTTATTCATGTTGTGCGCCAGAATATACACGATTCCCGCACGAATTCTACAAACATTTTCTTGCGGTTGCTCCAGTGAGTAAGCTAATTTGTCTGCCCGCTCAAAACTTATTTCCAATGGCTCTTCACACAATAAGTATGGATTCTCGTTTATACTTTTTACCGCGTCTTGTCCGTAAATCTTGTAAATTTTTATCGCTTCTTCCGGAGTTATTCCATATTTCCCCAGGTAAATCATCAACTCTCGTATACTGAATAATTTCGTAAATTCTTCAGATATTTTTCTAGCTTTTTCTTTAGTTATGCCTCTTATTTGCGTGAGTTCTTCCGAATTTTTTTCTATAACCTCCAAAGTTTTTTCACCAAATCGCTCAACCAGCTTGCATGCTGTCGACGGGCCTATGCCTTTTATTGCTCCAGACGACAAATATTTTAAAATCGCTGCCGTTGTTGTGGGCATAGACCGCTCACAGGCTTCTACCGTAAACTGCTCTCCAAATGTTGGGTGACTTTTAAAATTCCCCAGCAATTTTACATTTTCTCCAACGCTTATATAAGGCATCATGCCTACAGCTGTTACAAGCTCATTTTCTACGCTCAACTCTATTACACTATACCCATTTTGCTCATTTCGAAAAATTATCCGGTCAACTGCGCCGTTTATCTCGTAAAGTGTTTTCACCTTTTGCATATTATCCTCCTCTCTTTTCATATTGAAGAAATTTTTCAAAAAATGATGCGATGGGCGGTTTGCGCCGGCGGCGGTATAGTCGCCGGCGTGCCCAATACAATCTTTCAAAAATAATTCAAAACCAGTAAAACTGTATCGGGCTGTTTCAAATATTTTATATTTGAAACCAAACCGCCCCCCTCTCAATTTTGGTAAAATTTGAATTAGTATCTCTCTATACCATCTACTGACACACGTGCAAACACCGGTAAAGTCTCACACGGCTTATCCTTTGAGATTATAATAGCACTCATCAATAAATTTTCTGCATCCTTGCATTTTTCAATATCATCCGAATGCAAAACAGCAATAACTTCCCCAGCCTCAACAAAACTTCCTATTTTTTTATTAAAGACAATTCCTGCACTAAAATCAATCTCACTCTCTTTAATTTCTCGGCCCGCACCAAGGATTACCGCAGCGCGCCCACAATTTTCAGTGTTTATATGATTAATGTAACCTGCTTTTTTTGTTTTAACTTCGTACTTAACTTTTGCCGGCTTAAACTTAGAATAATCCTGCAACACCGAAATATCTCCACCATGTGCGCTAACCATATTTTTCAATTTTCCAAAAGCTGAACCGTCATTTATAGACTTCTGCGCCAAAATTTTACATTCATCAACTGTCCCCTTACCTGCAAGATACAGCATATTGGCAGCTAAATTTAAACAAATTCCAGTTAAATCTTTTGGGCCATTTCCTTTAAGTGTCTCGCAAGCTTCTATAACCTCCAAAGAATTGCCAATAGCGTTTCCAAGTGGTCTGTCCATATCTGTTATTAGAGCAACTGTTTTGCGGCCAACATTTTCGCCGATTTCAACCATTGCTTTTGCTAGCTTTATTGCGTCTTCCACATCTTTCATAAACGCACCGCTTCCCGCCTTAACATCAAGTAAAATACAATCGGAACCTGCTGCAATTTTTTTACTCATAATGCTAGACGCAATCAGAGGAATGCTTTCAACCGTGGCCGTAACGTCTCTCAGCGCATAAAGTTTTTTATCCGCTGGCACCAAATTTCCAGACTGCCCAATGACACTGACTCCTACATTTTTTACAATTTCGAAAAATTTTTCTCTGTCCAAATCCGTCTTAAACCCAGGAATCGATTCCAGTTTGTCAATGGTTCCTCCGGTGTGGCCCAGTCCTCTGCCGCTCATTTTGGCCACCGGGATTTCGCAGGCAGCCACCATGGGAGTCAGTGCCAGAGAAGTCTTGTCACCCACGCCGCCGGTACTGTGTTTATCGACCTTTACGCCAGGAATTGATGTCAAATCAACTGTTTCTCCTGATTTTGCCATGCACAACGTCAATGAAGCCGTTTCTTCTGCCGTCATCCCCTTAAAATAGATGGCCATAAGCAGCGCCGATACCTGATAATCCGGAATTTCTCCGTTAACATAACCATCAATAAAAAATTTTATTTCGGCGTTACTCAACCTTTCGCCATTCCTTTTTTTCATAATTATGTCGTACATTCTCATCAGTCGCATCTCCTAATTTAAATTTTCGTTGCAAAAAGCAATTGGCAATAAATCTTTTAATTTAAAAATTTCGAAATTTCCTAAAGATTTCGCTAAAATTATTTCAAATTCATGTGGATTGCAGAACTCTGTCATAACTTGCAGACAAACTCCACATGGAGGACAGTTCTTTTGAATCTCTTCATCCACTTTTCCACCGACAATTGCTATCGCCTCAAAATTTCGCTCACCTTCACTAACAGCTTTAAAAAATGCAGTTCTCTCCGCGCAACACGTTGGTGTGTAAACCGCTGATTCTATATTACAGCCCGTATATATTTTCCCCAATTTTGTCAACAAAGCTGCTCCCACCAAAAAATTAGAATATGGAGCATATGCAAAATTTCTTGCGTTTATCGCTTCTTTCACCAGCTTTTTTGCTTGTTCATTGTTCAAAATGATCTTCACCTTTTCAATTTTTTATGAAGCGCGCCGAGTGCAGTTTGGCGATGTAGGAA
>ENA-OOXT01000720-OOXT01000720.1-human-gut-metagenome-genome-assembly--contig:-NODE-720-length-23908-cov-3.825263_pt1 | contig 23908 bp, 18 predicted proteins | sample MGYA00241590_ERZ501349 | MGnify/ENA primary metagenome ERZ501349 (study PRJEB25962, sample SAMEA2042838) | human gut metagenome | biome: human gut; feature: human-associated habitat; material: faeces...
CCGCCGCTGTCCTGACGGTGGTCTGTATGCGCCTGCATGAGCGAGAGAAACGAGAAAAGAACAATGAGACAGACAAGGAGGGAAACGCATCATGAAAAAAACGATCACCCTGTTATTGACGCTGGGCCTGCTGCTGGGTCTGCTGCCCGTGGAGGCCGCGGCCTATTTGGGAGATATTCGGCCGGTCAACAGCGATACCGTGACAACAAAACGCTGTCCAGCGGGTCGCTGGAGCTGCGAAACGACTATCTCCGCGTGATCGTGCGGAAGGACGGCACGCTCTCCACGGCCCCGGCGGCGGACAGCGCCGACCCCACAGACAGGCAGATGCCGTATTGTAATTTTGTTACATTTAAGGGCTCCGGATATAACAAGCGGGATATCGTGCATCCCGCCGAACTCCGCCTGAAACACATCGTCCCTGTGGACAAAACGCCTAACGGCGCTGCAAAGGCCATCAAGGTGGAGTACGACCTGACGGCCACGGTGTCCGGGAAAACCGTCACAGGAACGACCACGGTCTACTATGAGATCGTAAAGCTGTCTTCGGAAGGCGCATGGGGCGTTCTGACGAGCGTTGACAATATCAAGATCACCAGCGTGGATACTTATGGCGCTCTGGGCATTGAGTTTGAGATGCGATGGGGCTATACCCTCAGCGGCTTTGCCGCCATGGGTCACAGAAACGCCGCTGACAGCCCCGCCCTCAAGCTGAGCCGCACCGTCTACGATCATACAACGGATAAAGTGCTTTCCACCGAAAACTCCGTGCTCACCAGCAAGGTGGAAAATCTGTATACGGCGCAGGACTATCCGCCGGGGGGCGATTGGTGCTCCAATTACATCACCGAGGTCTATACGGACGGCTACAACTGGGCCAATCCCTTTGTGGGACTGTCGCAATACTATAAAAACGGCACCATCAAGGCCTATCTGCCGAAATGGGTCAGCGTAACGCCGGCCAGCCGCCCCGGCGACACCCGGGTGGAGTGCGGGAATGATGTCGGTTTTTATTTCGATAATGAAAATGGCAACGCAAATTCCCTGCGTTTCCTTTGGGGCTTCCGCAGCCTGACGAAGCTGACGCAGCCCATCCCCAGTGAACCGGACAAGGTCGATCCCGCCATCTACGCCAAGCGGCTGGCCGTTTTCCCCAACGGCGGCGTGACGGTGGAGCATGTGGCGGACGATGCGGCGCTCTCGGCGCTGAAGCGGCAGTACAAGAAGGACCCCGTCGCCCTCATCAACGGCGATTACAAGAGTACAGACGGCACCTCCTTTGAGTTCACCGGCGGGGCGGCGCTGCTCTCGCCCTCCGTCACGGCAACGTGGGGCAGCGGCGGCAGGCTCGTCATCCACAAGAACGGAACCGTGGAGCAAAACGGCGTGAGCCTGAGCGCGCCGACCTTCAAATTCTACCAGCCCAAAACCGGCGCGGAAAATGACCTGAAAATCTCCCTCACAAAGGATGGCTTTACGTTTGAAATCAAGCCCGAGAAGAACGACGCCATCGTCTATGTGGACATCCCCTACGCCACGGTGAAGCTGGAAGAGGCGACTGCCGACGCGGCGGGAAACCTTGTGTTCAGCGGCGAGATCGGCTTTCAGACCATCTTCGACGGCGCGGAATTTTCACTGGAAAAGCTGGGTTACGGCTTGAAGGGGAATGAATTCAAGGTCAACGGCGTCCACGCGAAAGGCAGCTTTGACACCGAAAAAATGCTGTCGCTGGAGCTTGCCAAGGTCAAGGGCGAGGTCAATACCTTCAATGGCAACAAGCGTTACGCCTTTGAACTGGAGCTGAACGTCTTTGACCTCTTTGAGACCAAGGCGGAGCTGGAGCTGACGCGCAGCAAAAAGGACGGCAGCCTGCTGCCCAACACGCTGTATTTCTATGTCAAGGCAAGCCCCGGCATCCCCCTTATTCCGCCCATTCCCGTTGGTCAGCTCAACGGCGGCGGCGCGGGCTTCATGGATCTGGCAAAAACGGTGAACGGCGACTACTTCGCCATTCCGCCCATCAAGCTGCGCGGCACGCTGACGGGCACCTATCTCCACCTCATCGAGGGCACGGGGGATGTGGTGATCGGCCCGAGTGAGATCTCCCTCACGGCAAGTGACGTGGGCATTGTAGGCGCGAAGTTATCCATCATCGATAGCTTTGGCTACGCCCTCAAGCTCAACGGGCAGGAGCGGAAATATGGAAATGAAACCTACACGGGCATCTACTTTGCCGGCTCGGAGGCGCTTGAGCTCAATCTGCCGAGTACAAAGCTTGATGTGATCGTTCTGAAATCCTCCATCGAGCTGGGGGCCTTCGGCGGCGTGAATGAGGACCAGAACAGATTGTATCTCGGCATCGGCGCCAACGGCAAGGTGCAGGGCATCTTGCAGATCCCCAGTAATTTCTTTATCCCCTGCCTCAGAGGGGCAAAGCTGTCGCAAACGGATATTCAGCTGATCATCGGCGGACAGACCACGGCTCGCATTAGCGGCGTCAGCGTCAGCGAGGGCATGAAGGATGCGTTTAATAACATCAATGTCTACCTCGGCGCGATGGCACAGACGACGAACTGGCTCTATGATGTGCGCGCGTGGGTCATTCTTCCGAATATCATCAAAACCGACTTCGAAAAGGGTAAGGGATGGGATCTTGAGGGCAAGCTGATCAAAAAGCTGCCCGAGTGGAAATGGGAGGACCACGGCGTGACGCCGGTGGTGCAGGCGGTGTCGCTTGAGGACGGCGAGGAGGCTCTGATGCTGACGGCTCTGGAGCCCGTTGTGCTCACGAACGGCAGCAGTGAAAACTCTAAGGTGATTGAGGTAAAAGTCACCGATCCGGCGGAAACGCCGTATATCCTGCTGGCGTTTGACGAGAGCGTGAGCGAGGAGGATATCAAACAAGCTCTGATTGTTACGAAAAAAGATGAGACCAACCGCATCGACATCAACTGGGTGGGTGAGGACGGTCAAATCAATTCCACCGCAGAGATCAACGCAGGCACCGACCTTATCACGAACAATGAGGACGGGAAGGAATACCGCGTAGCACTCCTGCGGCTGAAGGATGGCGGGACATATGTGGTCAATACGGGCGCGCTTGATATTCAAAAATCCCAGAAAGCCACCGTTACACCGTTTGAAAAGCTGGAGTTGAGTTTGAGCGGCAATCAGGTGTCCGGCGAGGTCAAATACGCCGAAAAGGGTACAAAGTATGTGCTGCGTACCTATTTTGCCGAGAAAGAGGGCGGCGCGGACTACCTGATCGATGAGCAGATCAATGTGGACCCCAACAGCATTTCCGTCGATATTCCCGACAGAAGTACGCACGCGCCCAGCGGCGAGTACTACGTCACTTCGTTCCTGATGACGGAAAAGACCACCACGGTCGCCGATGAGAACGGAGAGAGCGAAAATGTGGCCGCTCTTATGGCCATCGACAGCTGGCAGTCTAAGGACAAGGTGCACTACACGAACAGCAATCAGCCTGATGCACCCCAAAACGTTACGCTGACCTTTGTCGGCAACGAGGTGATGAGGGCTGCATGGGAAGAGGTGTCTAATGCCGACGGCTACCGTGTGAAGGTCTATCAGCTGGATTCAAAAGGCAAGTGGCAGGACACCGGCTTTGGCTACGATCTTGACAAGGACACCACCTCCATCGACATGGCGCTGACCGTGGGCGGTGAGGAAACGAAAAATTCTAAAAATCTGTCCCCCAACGAGACCTACAAAATTGGCGTGAGCGCCTATAGAGAGGTGCCGTACTTCACGGAGAGTACAGGGGCGGGCTCTACAGAGAGCACGGAGACCGGCTCCATGGAAGGCGAGGAGACAAGCGCCGCGGAGGGTACAGAGGGCAGTACTGCGGGGAGCGGGGGAACCAGCGCCCCAAAGGCGCTTACCGCGAAGTATTACAGCAAAGAAACGCAGTCTGCCGACGATGGAGTGTTCCTGCCAGAGTACAAGGAATTGAAGATCTCTCTTAAAGTGGGCGACAAGGAGTGCGACAAAGATAACGGTGTCTTCCACGCCTATGTGGGTGAAAATCCCGGCACGCTCACCGTGATCTGCGATGATCCGGACGCCGATTTTACTGTCACGCGGATGGACGATACAGACTACCCCGTCCAACTGGGAATTAACAGAGAATGGGGAATTCCCACTTTTGAAGGCAGTCTGATGCTCAAGATCGACGGCAAGAAGGACAAGGACGTGACCAGCGAATTTCTGCTGGTGAGCCGCGACGAAACGCCCCCCGTGCTGACCCTCGCCGATCCGGTGTTCTTCGCTGATCGGGACACTGGCGAGTACACCATCACCGGCACGGCGGATGCCGGCAGCGAGATCATTTATGGAAAAACCAGTCAGTCTGCCGCCCAGTCTGTCACCGCCGGCAGCGACGGCCGCTTTACCGTTTCCGGTGTGCTGCGTGGAGCGGATAATACCGGCGTCCTTTTCCTCAGCGCGAAGGACAGCGTGGGCAATGAATCCACGCAGCAGATGGCGATGATCACCCGGCAGACCCGGTACGCCGTCACTGTGAACGGCAGCTATGCGGATGTCTCCGGTGCGGGAAGCTATGCGGCGGGAAGCGTTGTCACCGTCCGCGCAGGCAGCCGCAGCGGTTACACCTTCAACGGCTGGACGTCCGGCAGCAATGTTGTCTTTGATGATCCCAACGCCGAAGAAACGATCTTCACCATGCCGGACGGCAGCGTGACCGTCACGGCGGAACCGGACGAGGGCTATGAGCTGGACAGCCTCAAGGTGCTTGACAAAAACGGCAAGGAGCTTGAACTGACCGACAAGGGCGATGGCAGATTTACCTTTATCATGCCCGCCGGAAGGGTGGAGGTCAAGGCTGCATTCACGGAGGAAGCGAAGATCAGCCCCTTCCGGGATGTTCCCACCGATGCGTATTACTACGAAGCTGTGAAATGGGCGCAGAAGAAGGGCATCACCGGCGGCATCGGCGACGGCCTGTTTGGTCCCAATCAGCCCTGCACCCGGGCCCAGATCGTCACCTTCCTGTGGCGGGCGGCGGGGGCTCCAGTGGTGAACTACGCCATGGATCTAACGGACGTTCCCAGTGACGCTTATTATGCGGAGGCCGTTCGCTGGGCGCTGAGTCAGGGTATCACCACCGGCACGGCTGACGGCAGATTCAGCCCCAATGCTCCCTGCACCCGTGCACAGGCAGTGACCTTCCTGTTCCGGGCGTCCAAGGCGTCCGCCGACGGTGCGCCTGCTTTCAGCGATGTGGCCGCCGATGCCTACTACGCCGAAGCGGTGAAGTGGGCCACGGACAACGGCATCACCAACGGCACAACGAGCTCCACCTTCAGCCCCGGCAGCGGCTGCACGAGAGCACAGATCGTGACATTCCTGTGGCGGCTGTACGCGGAGAAGTAATCGCAATATATGTAAAGTGGACTCCCTTGACTGCAAAAGCGGTCAGGGGAGTCCCTTTCAACCTATAAAACGGATTCTCTGATGTGGGTTTGCGGCTTCGGCACCTGCTGTGTATGCCGCGGGTAAGCGGTTGATGTTTTAAAAATCGGCTTGCCTAATACACGATCCGAAAGTAATCCAAATATGCTTTACTGGAGTGCTTTGCGCGTCAGTCATCCAACTCCGTCTCATGCTTGAGGATCGCGCCGGTGGCGGCGTTGATCTCGTAGCTGTACTCCATGCCGCCGGACTTGAACTCGACCTCGTAGACGAGTATTCCATCCTCATCGTCCAGTTCGATATCCATATCATACGCTTCATTTTCACTCACACCTGCGTGGTTCAGGGCAATAGATTTTGCCTTGGCGTAGCCAATGTCCTGCGCTGTTCCGAACGGATCGGGCTTCTGATCAGAGGGCTTCGTTGTCGCATTTGGCGTGGAAGGCGTGGAAGCAGTGGTCAGCAAGTCCTTCTGTCCGCTGATCACCTTTCCCGTGTAGGCGTCCACCAGATACTCGAACTCGCCCCACGCCGTGTGCAGCTCCACCTCGTAGTGGGCGGGAGATTCATCGAGTTCGGAATCGACCTCCACTGTGACGGAGTCCAGCGCCGTTGTTCCGGCATACTGCTCCGCGGCATAGGCAGCGGCAGCTTTGCCGATGGGCATGGCAGGCGCACCCGCTTCCGCGAGATCCTTTAGTTCCTCCACCGAGAGCTTTGCCAGCGCGTCAAACTTGAGTGCGGAGTTGAGTGCGAGCACGTGGTTCACCAGCGCCGCTTTTCCGGTGGAAATATTGTTTTCCCGGGCCTGCTGTTCCCGCCCCGCGTCCTGCGTGAGCGTCTGCGTCAGGACGGCGGCCTTCGCTTCGCTCGTCTGCAGCACGCCGTCCACGGTGCTGGTCAGCTCACGCTGGAGCTTTTCCGCACGGGCGGTATCCTTGTCCTCCACCGAGATCATGATGGCGGAGGAAATGCTGTCGAGATAGCCGTTTCGCACGAGGCTGCCCACGATGGCATTCACCGCCACATCGAGCTTCGCGCCCTTGAGGTCAGCTCCATTGCTCATATCCGCAAGGATGGCTTTTGCATCCTCGTTGAGCGGCGTACAGACGAGAACCTTTTCGCTCCGATTCACCTTCAGCTCAATGCTGGGGTTCACATCCAGCGACACCACGGACGCCACCGCGTTCGCTCGCTGGTAGAACACGCCTCCGCCGCCCAGCAGCATTACAGCAAGGCAGGCGGCAATGAGCGATGTCCATTTTCTATTTGCCGTTTTCTTTGTTGTCATGGGAATTACCGTTCCTTTCCGCTCTTCACAGCGGGAGAGAACGCCGTTCACGTCGTCGGGCGCGGTCTTTTCAAGCGCCGCAGCCAGCCTCTGCTCCATTTTTTCATTGGTCATCGGGCGTCATCTCCTTCCAGAAAGCTGCGCATCTTTTTCAATGCTCTGTGATATTTCGACAGGACGGTGGGAAGCGGCAGCTCAAGAAGCGCCGCGAGCTCCCTGTGCTTCAGACCCGTAACAGCGTGGAGCAGCACGATGCGCCGCTCCTCGTCAGCGAGGCTTGCCAATGCGTCTTGCAGCAGTGCGCGCTCATCGGCGTCCAGTCCGCACTCCCGCGCGGGAATGGCGTCCCATTCCTCCTCGCTGAGGGCGGCATGGCGTTCCTCCCGCCGCAGGCGCATCAGGCACAGGTTTCGGCATACGGCCAGCAGCCAGCCCATGGGCGATCCTGTGGGCCGGTACTGTTCCGCGCGGTCCCACACCTGCACGTAGACGTCCTGTGTGAGATCCTGCGCGTCGTGCGCGTTTTTGAGGTACGACAGCGCTAAGCCGTACACCGCTGATCTCGTGCGCTGATACAGCTCCGCCAGCGCTTCACGTTCACCGCCGGCAATGTGGATCAGCAACTGCTGCAGCTCGTGCCGATCCTCTGCCGGAGCATATTCGGTTGTCATCAGCATACTGAGCATAGGCTTCCATCTCCTGTCATCCGTGTAATGCACGGAAAGGACGGTTTATTGCATGGGATTTTTATTATGATTCTTCAAGTTCAAATTGCCAGTTCTTTTCTGCTGACATAGCTGCACCTCACTTCTTGCTTAATATGCAATTCTAAAATAATCCAAATACGCTTTATACTTATCCTGTGCGGTCAGGCAGGTATCTGTCAGATAGCCCTTTTCATTGTCCCATTCCTTTAGTCCACGGTAATAGAACATCTTCAGATCGTCCTCAATGATGAACGGAACGATGTTGTATTTCAGGCACTCCTTAAACATAATCAATCTGCCCACACGACCGTTGCCGTCCTGGAACGGATGAATCCGCTCAAACTTCACATGGAAGTCCAGAATATCCTCAAAAGTCTTTTCTTCTTTGGCGTTATATTCTGTCAACAAGGCCTTCATTTTATCGGCAACTTCTTCCGGAAGGGCGGTATCCCTGCCGCCGACTTCATTCGGAAGTTTCTTATACTCACCAACAGCAAACCAATCTTTTCTGGAATCACTGGTGCCGTTTTTCAAAACCAAGTGAAGTTCTTTGATGAACTTCTCCGTCAGAGCTGCTTTTGCATGATCAATAATCATGTCAATGCAGCGGAAGTGATTTGCTGTTTCGATCACGTCATCCACATTCAGCACTTCTTTTTCTACGCCGATGGTGTTGGTTTCAAAGATATATCGGGTTTGATCGTGTGTCAGGCGGCTTCCTTCCATATGGTTGGAATTGTATGTCAATTCGATCTGTGTTTTATGGTAGATCCCACCGGAACATTTACTTGCCTTCTGTTCTTTCAGAATATCCAACAGAGTAGTCGGTTTATCTTTTCTTTTGTTGGTACGCTCCGGCTTTTCTGCGTTTTCCGGAATGTTCCATGTCTTGCCGGTAAGAAACGCACCGTTCACACGCCCCTGGGCGCAGTAATTTCTAACACTGCGCTCTGACACATCCCATTTTTTCGCTATTTCAGCAACTGAAAGATATCGCATCCATGATCCTCCGCCATAAAATCCATCAAAAAACCACGTTAATCTATTACATAGTATACCATGCCATCGGCAAAAATATCAATAGCATTCAAAATGAAATTGTTGTATTTTTTGCCGACACAGGAAATGCTGCTTCTGGATATAGAAATCCGGACTCCATCGAAAATGAAGTCCGGTAAGATATTATCTATATACGATTTCTTCCAACACAATTTCTTCTGCCCGATTGTGGATACTGTTCATGGCTCGAATCTAGGCCATCTGGTCGGTCGCTTTCAGTTCCTCAGTTACACCCTCGGCGACCTTTATCTGCTCAACAATCAGGGACAAACGGTCCTGTGCCTGCTCGTTCAGATCGGCAAGGTAAGTCCAGAGCTGCCCCACCAGAACCAGATCGTTGAATCTCATAGGGTTATGCTCTTTCAGATGCTCTCGGTGCATCTGCCCATATTTTCCGATAGGGCGTTCCTCATTGGGAAGCTTCAGATCCGGGATGTAGTAATCACCAGCCAATATATATTCAATATTGTTGATACTCTTTTTGTTTTCCATAAACTTGACCTCGATCTCAAAATTTTTGTCACATCGAGACTCACTGGTGTAGTAGTGGTGTAGTAGCACTACCTTCAAGCCTGAAAAACCTTGATATTACAGGGGATTTTAGAGATTTCTGCAAATAATGCCGTGACACACAAAAAGCAGTTTTGCCAAAACGCAATTCCTCTTATGAGAAATATAAAAATCCGGAATGGGAGCCGCTGCTTATTGGGCGGCCGTGTTCTCCGCCATCAGCCTGCGGCGGTCACGCTCCAGATAGATCAAATGGATCAGGAAGGTCAGGAGCCAACTGACCGGATAGGACCAGTACATACTCTCCACGGTGCCCACCGCTTCAAACACGGTGTACCGCCAGACCACCCGCAGCAGACACGCGCCGATGAGGGTGGTGACGGTGGGATTCATGGAGTGGCCCAGTCCCCGGAGGGTGCCGCAGGCCGTTTCCATCAGGCCGCCGACCCACTGGAACCGGCTGAGGGCCAGAACCCGGACCACACCGGCGGCGATGACCGCGTCGTAGGCCGGATCGGTGGACTGAACGTACAGCCCCAGCAGGGGCGCCTGAAAGATCTGGGCCAGTGTGCACAGCACAATGCCCAGCCCTGTTGTTAGGGCCAGATTGATCCGAAAGACCCGCACGGCCCGGCGGGGATCGGAGGCCCCGATGCTCTGGCCGGTGAAGGTGATGGCGGACTGGTAGAAGGTGTTCAGCGCGGTGTGGATGAAGTTCTCAATGCCAGAGGCGGCGGAGCTGCCCGCCATGACCACGGAGCCGAAGGAGTTGATGGCGGATTGGATCATCACGTTTGAGGCGGAGAAGAGAACGCCCTGCAGCCCGGCGGAGAAGCCCAGCCGCAGCATCTGGCCCGTCCGGTCCGGATACAGCCGGATCTTCCGCAGATCCAGACGGAACGGCCCCCGGAAGGTACACAGGCGGACCGTCACCAGCACCGCGGAGAGGAGCTGAGAGACGGAGGTGGCAATGGCCACGCCGGCCACATCCAGAGGGATGACCACCACTAACAGCAGATTCAGCGCGACGTTCAGCGCGCCGGAGACGATCATGAACAGCAGGGGGTAAAAGGTGTCGCCCACCGCCCGCAGCAGGGCGCTGCCGAAGTTGTAGACCACCAGAGCAGGGACGCCTAAGAAGTAGATCCGCAGATACAGCACCGACAGGGGCAGAACGTCCTCCGGGGCGTCCGCCCAGCGCAGCAGGGGGGTGGAGAGCAGAAGCCCGCACACGCAGGCCAGCAGTCCGAGAATAACGCTTAGCAAGGCGGCGCAGTGTACCGTCCGGAACAGACCCTTGTCATCTTGGGCGCCGAAGTCCCGGGCGGCCATGTAGTTCGCGCCGATGGAGACACCGTTGAACAGCGTGATGATGAGAAAAATAATAGAGGTAGTGGAACCGACGGCCGCCAGAGAAGCGTGGCCCGCATAGCGGCCCACGATGATGGAATCCGCCGTGTTGTACGCCAGCTGCAAGATCCCCGTCAGCATCAGCGGAATGGAAAAGCGAAGAATAGCGGGAAGCAGAGGCGCTTCCCGGGAATACCCAGTTTGTTTCAACATGTTTCCTCCCATTCGATCCGGCGGATGCCGAAGCTCCGCCAGCTAAAGATGAGTATTGCAGAAAGGTCGGAGCTTGTCAATAGCCGGGGAAAGAGGGGGAAGCGCCGCAGAAATGGCCGTATCGGCAGATGAACGCCGTATTGACAGGAACGGGCGCGGCCCCTATAATTGTCCGTGAGAGAAATACAACCGGAAAATCGGAAGTTTGTGAAGGAGGTCCTATGAGACTGATTCGTGCAAAAAATTATGATGACATGAGCCTGAAGGCGGCGAACATCATCGCCGCGCAGGTGTCCCTGAACCCCAAGAGCGTGCTGGGCCTTGCCACCGGCTCCACCCCCATCGGCACCTACCGCCATTTGGTTGAGTGGTATCAGAAGGGCGAGCTGGATTTCGGGAAGGCGGTTTCCATCAACCTGGACGAATACTGCGGCCTGTCCGGGGACCATCCCCAGAGCTACCGCCGCTTCATGCGGGAGAATCTCTTCGACCATATCAATATCCCGGCGGACAGAAGCTTCCTGCCGGACGGCACCCAGACCGACAGCGCTTTAGAGTGCGCCCAGTATGACCGGATCATCGAGGAGCATAACGGCATCGATCTTCAGCTGCTGGGTATCGGCCGCAACGCCCACATCGGCTTCAACGAACCGGATAGCTGTTTTGCCTGCGGCACCCATCAGGTGACCCTGACGGAGAGCACCATCGCCGCCAACACCCGCTTCTTTGAAAATGAGGCGCAGGTGCCCCGGTATGCAGGCCATTATGCAGGCCAAGCGGGTCCTGCTGATCGCCAGCGGCGCGGACAAGGCGGAGGCTATCCGGAACAGCTTCTTTGGCCCCGTGACGCCTCAGGTCCCGGCGTCGATCCTGCAGCTCCACCGGGATGTCATCGTCATCGCCGATGAGGCTGCTCTGGCGGACTGCCCGGCAGAGGCGTAAGTGAATCGCTGTCCGTTAAGAGGACGGTAAACATATAGAGCTTCCCGGCCGGCAGTCAAACTGTCGGCCGTTTTTTCGTGCAGACGCTGTTGCGCACAGGCGTGAGCCGTGGGAAACACCGCACCGCCGGCGGTGGATGCCTTGCGCACCGCTGCTTGCACCTGCGGATAGATCACCATATTCTAGATGCAAAACGGTGAACTGACCGTTGAATTTTTCTTTGTTTTCCCTATATGAGTATGGTAAAATACAAGGGAAACAGAACGCACGAGTGGACCCTTTCTCTAAAAGGAGCGAATGATGGCAGGACTGACCAATATTAAAAACCAAGCGCTGACAGAGCGTATTGAGGACCATCTTTTCCAGTATATTCTGGATGAACGTCTGGCGGTGGGCGCAAAGCTGCCCAATGAATATGAGCTGGCGGACCGGTTCGGCGTCAGCCGGGGAACGATCCGGGAAGCGGTGAAGCTGCTGGTATCCCGTGGAGTTTTGCGGGTCAAGCACGGCTCCGGTACCTATGTGGCATCGCTGATGCCGCTGAAAGCCGATCCGCTGGGCTTGGATGCCATTGAGGACCGGATCCAGCTGGCGCTGGACCTGACGGACGTGCGGCTGATGCTGGAGCCGGCGATCGCGGAGTTGGCTGCCCGGAACCGCACAGAGGAGGAGGCCCAACGGCTGACGGAGTACTGCGATGCTGTGCGGAGAAGGATTCAGGCGGGGGAGGATTACCTGATCGAGGATATGCGGTTTCACTGGTATCTTGCGAAATGCTCGCACAACATGGTGGTAGAGCCGCTGATGCCGATCATCGACGCGGCGGTGGTCTCCATCGCCAATATCACCCGCAAGGAGCTGCTGACCGCGACGGTCGATACCCACCAGGAGATCCTCAACGGCGTTCTGGATCAGGACCCCCAGGCGGCCCGGGCGGCCGTGGCCCTGCATTTGGAGATGAACCGGATCGTGATCAAGCACGCGAAGGAGCGGTCAGAGAAAACAAAATAATATTTGGGAAAGCTGTTTTGGGGTGTGCGATTCTGAGACAGCTTTCTTTTTTTGCCAAAGTCATCGGATGACTTTTCTTTGACCTTTCACGAAAAAACCCGACTTATTAACGGAAATCCATTGCGTCTTTACGGCCTTTCACCGAATTGTGCAAATTTTTGAAAAATTTCTACAAAAAAGTAGAAAGCGTTTTTGACGACTTGTAATACCTCTTTCGAGATTTTATAATGCAGGCAGATAGCAAAAAAGGGAGCTGCCGGCGCTCCCGCATTGCGCAACTACAAAATTCTGATATACGGAATACAGGAGGAACTGCCTTATGTACCGCAGTGAACATATTTTGAAGGGCCTGAGCAACCAGTACTACCGCGCCACCTACAAGTCCATGGGCTTTACCACCGAGGACCTGAAGCGCCCCATCATCGGCATTGCCAACGCATGGAGCGAATGCGTTCCCGGTCACTACAACCTGCGTCAGGTCGCCCAGCGGGTGAAGGACGGCATCTACCGGGCCGGCGGCACCCCCATTGAGTTCGGCGTGATCGGCGGCTGCGACGGTATGGGCCAGGGACATGACGGCATGCACTTCATTATGCCCTCCCGTGAGCTGATCGCCAACTCCATCGAATCCATGGCCCAGATCAACCTGTTTGACGGTCTGGTGCTGCTGGGAAGCTGCGACAAGATTGTTCCCGGTATGCTGATGGCTGCCGCCCGTCTGGACATTCCCTGCATCTTTCTGCCCGGCGGCCCCATGGAGGGCGGCGTGGAGTTCGATGGCCGTCAGGCCGACCAGACCTCCAGCACCGAGGCTTACGGTATGCTCTCCGCCGGTAAGATCACCGAGGAGGAGTATGTCTCTCTGGAGAACACCGCCTGCCCCGGCTGCGGCTCCTGCTCCTATCTGGGCACCGCCAACACCATGTGCGCGCTGGCCGAGGCTCTGGGCATGACCCTGCCGGACGGCGGCACCGCTCCCGCCACCTCTGCCATCCGCATGATGAAGGCGGAGGAGACCGGCGTGAAGATCATGGAGCTGGTGGAGAAGAACATCACCGCCCGCCAGATCATCACCGACAGTTCTATCCGCAACGCCATCAAGGCCTGCCTCGCCATGAGCGGTTCCACCAATGCCGTCATGCACCTCACCGCCATCGCCTATGAGGCGGAACTGGGCATCAAGGTGCTGAACGAGTTCGACACCCTCTCCGATACCACGCCTCAGCTTGCCAAGATGAACCCCGCCTGCAAGTACAGCATCGTGGATTTCTATAAGGACGGCGGCGTGCCCCGCCTGATGGAAAACCTCCAGTCCATGCTGGAGACGGACGTTATGACCGTCACCGCCCACACGCTGGCGGAGAATATCCGTGACCACAAGTACCTCTATCCCGCTACGGGCCTTGTCAACCACACGCTGGACGATCCCTTCGGCTATACCGGCGGCGTGGCGGTGCTGCGGGGCAATCTGGCTCCCGACACCGGCATCACCAAGCCCGGCGCGTTCGACAAGAGCCTGCATCATTTCAAGGGCGAGGCCATCTGCTTCGACTCTGAGGAGGCCGCCGAGGAGGCCATTCTGGCCGGTAAGGTCCATGACGGTCATGTGGTGGTCATCCGCTACGAGGGCCCCAAGGGCGGCCCCGGTATGCGCGAGATGTACAAGGCCATGAAGTACCTCTACGGCCGCGGCCTGTCCAAGACCACCGCCCTGATCACCGACGGCCGGTTCTCCGGCACCAACAACGGCTGCTTTGTGGGCCATATCTCTCCCGAAGCCGCTGAGGGCGGCCCCATCGCCATCGTCCATGACGGCGATCTGGTGGAGATCGACGTGGACAGCAAGAAGCTGGAGCTGCTGGTGCCCCAGGAGGAGATCGAGGCCCGTCTGAAGCAGTGGAAGCGTCCCGAGCCCAAGTTCAAGAAGGGCTGGCTGGGCCTGTACTGCAAGCTGGCTGCCTCCGGTTCCGAGGGCGGCGTCATGAAGTTCGACCATCTGTAATTTGAATTAGGAGGAGAAACCGACTATGGATGGAGTTACCGTTTCCGTTCTGGGCGCATTGGTGGCCCTTGCCGTCGCCATTGTGCTGATCCTGAAAAAAGTACAGCCTACCTATGCCATGATTTTCGGCGCCGTGATCGGCGGTCTGGTAGGCGGCGCCGGACTCACCGGCACAGTTAGCTTTATCATCTCCGGCACGCAGGGCATCGTCTCCGCGATCATCCGCATCGTTACGGCGGGTATTCTGGCTGGTGCGCTCATTGAGAGCGGCGCGGCTGAACGCATCGCCGAATCCATCATCAATAAGATGGGTGCCAAGCGGAGCCTGATCGCCATCACGCTGGCCACATGGCTGCTGACCACCGTGGGCGTGTTCGGCGACGTGGCCTGCATCACCGTGGCTCCCATTGCTCTGCAAATGGCCCGCCGGGCGGGTTATCACAAGATGGGCGTGCTGATGGCGCAGCTGGGCGCCGTCCGTGCAGGCAACGTCATGAGCCCCAACCCCAACGCTATCGCGGCCGCCGAGGCCTTTAATCTGCCCCTGACCTCCATCATCGCCGTGGGCGTCATCCCCGCCGTCACCGCGCTGATCGTGACCTCTCTGCTGGCAAAGCGCCTGTCTATGCGGGGCACGGAGATCACCGAGGCTGACATCGGCGGCGAAGCCGCGCAGCATAAGGATCTGCCTCCCCTGTGGGCGGCGCTCAGCGGTCCCGTTGTTACCATCGCCATCTTGCTGCTGCGTCCCATTGCCGGGATCACCATCGATCCCCTGATCGCCCTGCCGGTAGGCGGCATCGTGGGCGCTATCGCCATGGGCAAGACCCGGGACATGGGCCACTACTTCAATGCCGGCCTCGCCAAGATGAGCGGCGTCGCCATGCTGCTGGTCGGCACCGGCGCTCTGTCCGGCATCATCTCCAACTCCGGATTGAAGGACGTGATCATTTCCTTCATTGAGACTCTGGGCCTGCCCGGCTTCATGCTGGCCCCCATCTCCGGTATGCTGATGGGCGCGGCCACCGCCTCCGCCACAGCCGGTACGACCCTTGCCAGCCAGATCTTTGGGCCCACCGTGGTGGCCAGCGGTGTAACACCTCTGGCGGCTGCCGCCATGACCCACGCGAGCTGCTTCGTCTTTGACGGTCTGCCCCACGGCTCCTTCTTCCATGTCAGCGCCGGCGGCGTCAACATGGAGATCAGCGAGCGGCTGAAGCTGCTGGGCTACGAGGCCATCAACGGCCTTGCTATGATGGCCGTCAGCACACTGGTGTTCGGCGTGCTGAGGCTGGCCGGCTGACCGGGAGGATTTCTATGGCAAAGATCATCGCGCCTGTTGTCACGATCTTCAACGAAGAGGAAAAGCCCGACTACGCAGGCAACAAAAAAGTCATCGATTTCCTGATCGAGGGCGGGCTGGACGGCATTCTTGTGCTGGGCTCCGCCGGAGAGTTCCCGGATCTGAACGAGCAGGAGCGTCTGGACTTCTTCCGCTTCTATGCGGAGTATGTCAACGGACGGGTGGAGCTGCTGGCCGGTACCGGCTGCATCCGCTACGCCGATACGCTGGCCCTGTCCAACGCGGTGTATGAGCTGGGCTACACGCCCATGGTCATCAGCCCCTACTATTTCGAGATGGATCAGGAAAAGCTGTTCGTCTACTATGACCGTCTGGCTAAGGACGTGAAGGGGGACCTGTATCTTTACAACTTCCCGCCCCGCACCGGACATTCCATCGCTCCGGAGACGATCCGCCGTCTGATCGATGCGAACTCCAACATCATCGGGCTGAAGGATTCCGTGTCCACCCCCGGCCACACCAATATGGTGTGCCGGGCGGTAGAGGGGAAGCCCTTCACCGTGTACTCCGGCTTTGATGACCAGTTCCTCAGCAACATCGCCAACAACGGGGGCGGCGGGTGCATCGGTGCGCTGTCTATCATCGTGCCGGAGATCTGGAGCAGTTTGGTGAAGGCTGCCAACGAAAAGGACTTTGATCGCACCTTCGCCCTGTACCACCTGATCCAGAAGCTGATGCCCATTTACGATATGGACACCAACTGCTCCCTGATCCTCAAAAAGCTGCTGGTGCACCGGGGACTGGAGATCAGCGACCGGGCCGTTTGTCCCTTCAACCAGATGAACGCCGCCATTTATCAGAGCGCCGCGGACCTGCTGGACAGCGTGTTGGCTGAATACCGGTCCATGCGTTGACGGGGAAACCGATTCAAGGCTGGCCCCTCGGTCGGCAAATACAATAATAGTAAAAGGGCAGGGCCGGACAGAAATTTTCTGTCCGGCCCTGCTTGCTGCGTTCTTCCTTGCACCGTTTCCGGCAAATTCACAATACGGGCATTGCACCGCAGGGCGGGGCGTTGTCCAACTCGGGCATTGTGAAACACCGCGGTTTGTGGTAAATTAAGTCCATAAAACAACGGAAAGAGGAGTACACATGAAGGATTTCCGGCAGGAATTATATGAAAACGGCTATTTCCGGCAGGAGGAGCTGTGCTTTGCCGACTGCGACCGGTATCAGCGGGCAAGGGTCTCCGGCCTTTTGAACAAGGCGGCGGCCTACGCGGGGTATGACTACAACGCCCGGGGCCTGACCCACGACGTGCTGTTTGAAATGGGGGAGGTGTTCCTGCTCTCCCGGCTGGCCATGCGCATCCACCGGATCCCCATGGCGGGGGATGTGCTGGACATCGCCACCTACGAAAACGGGGTCAAGGGCGCCCATATGCAGCGGGTCTACGAGATGAAGGATCAGACTGGTGAGGTGCGGGTGTCGGTGAAAAGCGACTGGATCTTAGTGAACCCTGCCACCCGGAAGATCATGCGGCCCTCCGCCTTTACCGCCAAGCCCATACAGACCTGCGACCGGGTCATCGACTGCCCGGACCCGAAAAAGCTCCTGCTGCCCCACGAGGGGGTGGAGGAGCTGGGGACCCGGCAAGTGGTCTGGTCCGATCTGGACGGCAACGGCCACCTTTACAGCGCCAACTACGGTGACATTATCTGGGACTACCTGCCCTGTGACTTGCAGGAGCGGACGCCCCGGGAATTCTACATCAATTACAACCACGAGGCTACCCTTGGCGAAACGCTGCGTCTGGTGGGCTTCCGGAATGAGGACGGCAGCTATCTCATGGAGGCCCTCGGCCCGGACGCCGCCTGCTTCACCGCCCTGTGCGTGTTTTGAGTCGCTGAATCCTTAATATACGGACAAATGTTTCTGGCAGAAACACAAATTGTTCTTGCAATTTGCGGCAAGACCCGATATCATGATATTGTAATAAGTAATACCATTGGGGCGTTTGGGCCGCAAAGATGATGTCAAGCGGGGTTGCCGTCCATCTCTCACAAGTGAATAGGCGCTGGGGGTGCGGTGCGGAAACCGGCGCACCCCCTGTTCAAACTGCGGTCAGCCCCCTGAGGGCTGTGTCGGAATCGGGAGGAACGAACGAGGGGAGAAGCGATCGGCTGCGGAAGAAAGGAGAGGCGCATGAAGAATCTGAAAAAGCTGACGATCCTGCACTCGAACGATATGCATGGCGATTTTCTGGCCGAACAGATCGACGAACGGCTGGTGGGCGGCGTGTCGCTGTTGTCGGGCTATGTCAATAAAGTGCGGCGCAGAGGGTATCCGCGTCCAGCGTAGAGAAACGCTAACGCTTTTCTGCCTCCGCGTAAATGTGTTCCAATTCCATGTCTCGCGCATATCCGTCAGCGCGTAGTCATTGTTCATCAGTTCCTTGTCCAGGTAGTTCCCCGCCAGATAGAGTGCCTCCCGTCTTAGTTTCGTCGGAGATTTTTCCTCGCCAGTGATGCTTGTGGATGGTGTCGGTGCGGGTGTTGAACAAGCGGTAGACCGGGTGCTGCTTGTTCTGCTACTTCTGGGCAATTTGCGCCTACATCACATTTACCACACCTGTGGCTGTCAGTGTTTTCGCCGTATCAAGCGGCTTTGTTCTTTTCTGCCTTTGTTCTTGTCATTCTTTACACAGTTACTTTAGTACACGGATACTTTGATTCTGGATGGAGGCCCGGAACTGGAGGACAAATACAGTATATTTCAATAGAAAAAGTTTGCCAAAATATAGAGAATTAAACAATTTATGAATGGTTTTCACATATTGCGTTATATGTGCTTATATGGTGTTATATGCTGTTATTTCGTGTTATCTTTTATCTCTTACCTGAAGATTTTTTGAATTATACTCGCTTTACTTTTGCACCAGTTTGAAATATAATAAATCAATTAGTTATTCAGATCATAATTGAGGACAAGAATCTGCCCTCTAAAATGCACGGCAGTTTTCTTGTAAAGCTGCTGCGCTTTTGTATAAGTTCAACGGAGGAGGCTAAAATGAAAAAGAAAACTATCTATGTTGTAATTGCGATTGCAGTAGTGGCTATTCTTGCGATAGGTTTTCAGACTGCCCCTAAAACGCCTGCTTTTGACTTCGAATCAAATCCAATAGTAGATGTGGTTACAACATACGCAACAGATCCCACCGATTCATATAACAGAACCGTTCGGTGGCCAAATCAGGCGCAAATCGATGAACTACAATCCAGATTAATAAGCCTTTCAGGCGCCAAAAAAACAAAAGAATTTGGTGATGCACTTACTTTGGCATCTATCGAAATTGGGTTGCATGATGGAAGCAGTATCAATTTTCAAAGTAAAAACGATGGCACCCTACAACTCATTTGCCAACCATCTTCCCAAATTATAGAAGCCAAAAATGATGGCATACTCATGCTCTTTGGCCGAGCTGACCCAAAAGTCTATCTTATTAATAACGAAGATTTCCACCGCTACGTTATAAATCTGTGCAGCGGCGGAGATACGACAGTGGCAACAAAATCCGGATGAGATTTCAGCGTGTGCATCTGCGTGACAATAAAAAGTTTCCCTTATTTTCCCTTAATGGAGTAATTTTAGTTGCTCTTACATGGTAGATGTTGGTACGGAAAAACCGCCGAAATCTCCTGAATGGATTTCCGGAGCAGAAAAGCGAAAACAGAACGGCGCTCCCGGTCGGAGAAGGATCTCCGGCGGGGGCGCCGTTTTGGGTGCTGTATAAGTCTGCGGCCCTTTTGCAGAACAGACCCGGGATCGGCTTTTTATGGCAAAAATTTACAATTCCCCTTTTCCGGGATTCCGCAAATTTTTGGAAATGCTACGAAAGATAGGTCGATCTATCAAAACCAGATTGACAAAGCGCTTCGCGAGTGGTACTGTAACCACATCTTACGAGAGGGGATGTGGACAGGATGATGAAGTTGTTCGATCATACTGTCGCAGCGGCTGCCAAGGCAGACGCCGTATCCTCTTGCGCCGCAAGCGCTTGTTCTATGATCGCCATTATTATGGACGCCATTATGGCGTCCATTTTTGTTGCCATTATTTCCATTATTGGCACAATTCCATATGGCTGGCGTGGGGTACAGAACGGTTGAGCTTGTAAGAAAAACGAGCCGAAAGCGGTCCCGCTGGTCAGCGGGGCCGCTTTTTTTGCTACTTGTACGGGGAGGTAATCGACATGAAACTCACAGGCGCGCGGATCTTGATGGAATGTCTGCGGGAACAGAAGGTGGATACCATTTTCGGGTATCCCGGCGGCACGATCCTGAACGTGTATGATGCTTTATATGACTATAAGGAGATCACCCATATTCTGACTTCCCATGAGCAGGGGGCCGCTCACGCGGCGGACGGCTACGCCCGCAGCACCGGCAAGGTGGGCGTGTGCTTCGCCACCTCCGGCCCCGGCGCCACGAACCTGACCACCGGCATTGCCACCGCGTATATGGACTCCTCCTCGGTGGTCTTTATCTCCTGCAACGTGCCCCAGAACCTCATCGGCCGGGACGCGTTTCAGGAGGTGGACATTACCGGCATTACGATGCCCATTACGAAATCCACCTATCTGGTGCGGGATGTGACAAAGCTGGCGGACACGGTGCGGGAGGCCTTCGCCCTGGCCCGCAGCGGCCGCCCTGGTCCGGTGGTCATCGACATCACCCGGGACGTGACCAGCGCCGAGTGCGACTACGAGCCGCTGCCTCTGGAGCAGCACGCTGCCTCCGGGCATCTGGCATCTCTGATCCGGCGGGCCTACACCAGCAGCCTGAAAATGCCGGAGGCGGATCTGGACGACGTGGAAAAGCTGGTGGAGATGATCGCGGAATCCCAAAAGCCCATGCTGATCTGCGGCGGCGGTGTGGTCCGCAGCCGTGCCCACGAGGAATTCCGGCAGTTTGTCCGCCGGATCGACGCGCCGGTGGCCATCACCGTGATGGGTGGCGGCGGCGTTTCCGGCCGGGACGTGATGACCACCGGCATGATCGGGATGCACGGCTCCGTGGCCTCCAACATGGCCTGCGACAACTGTGATCTGCTGATCGCCGTGGGCTGCCGGTTCTCCGACCGGGTGGCGTTGAAGCCGGAGACCTTCGCGCATCAGGCCAAGATCGTCCATATCGACATCGACCGGGCGGAGATCAACAAGAACGTCCAGACGGACCACCACATCATCGGCGACGCCAAGCAGGTCCTGAACCTGCTGCTGGAGCGCCTGCCCCAGTACGAGCATAAGGAGTGGAAGGACTTCGTGCTTTCCTTCCCCCGGGAAACGGAGTACGGCGAAAGCGAGAGCGTCCTGACGCCGAAGCAGGTGCTTTCCGCCATCGCCCGAAAATGCCCGCAGGATTCCATCGTGGCCACGGATGTGGGCCAGCACCAGATGTGGGCCATCCAGCACCTGCATTTCGACTATCCCGGCCAGCTCCTGACCTCCGGCGGCTTCGGCACCATGGGCTTCGGCCTGGGGGCCGCCATCGGCGCCAAACAGGGGAACCCGGACAAAACGGTGATCCACATCACCGGCGACGGCTGCTTCCGCATGAACGGCAACGAGCTGGCAACCGAGGCCTATTACGGGCTGCCGGTCATCACCGTGATCTTCAACAACCGGAATCTGGGCATGGTCCGGCAGTGGCAGAGCCTGATCTACGACCACCGGTATTCCCAGACGTCTCTGGAAAACCGCAGCCCGGACTTCGTGAAGTTCGCGGACGCCTTCGGCCTGAAGGGCCGCCGGGTCACCCAGCCCAGCGAGCTGGAGGAGGCCATCACGGAGGCGCTGGCGGAAAGCGCTCAGGGCCGGGGCTACGTCATCGACTGCGCCATCAACGCTGACGAGATGGTGCACCCCATGGTCAACGGCGGTCATCACATCACGGAATTCCTGCTGAGCTGAGGAGAGGAGGACAACATCATGGAAACGACATTACGCACCTTTTCCGTCCTGGTGGATGACGAACCCGGCGTGCTCTCCCAGATCTCCCGGCTGTTTTCCCGCAAGGGGTTCAACATCGAATCTCTGGCCGTCGGCCCCACGGAGGAACACGGCCTGTCCCGCCTGACGCTGGAGGTCCTGACGGATGACCAGCAGACGGAGCTTTTATGCAACCAGCTGTCCAAAATGGTGCCGGTACATTCCGTCCGGCTGCTGGCGGAGGAGCACTCCATCCGCCGGGAGATGGTGCTCTGCAAGGTCCGGGCGGAGGAACGGAGCGTCCGCAGCGAGCTGATCCAGCTGGCCAACGTGTTCCGGGCCTCCATTCTGGACGTTTCCTCCACCTCCATGACTTTGGCGGTCATCGGGGAGGAATCCAAAAACGAGGCGCTGACGGATCTGCTGCGGGAGTTCGGGATTCTGGAAATGGTCCGCACCGGCATGGTGGCGCTGGAGCGGGGCCGGTATACCATTCAGGACGAGCGGAAGGAAACACTGGAATTCAATCTTGGAAAAATGCTGTAAATCGGGCATTTATCATTCATTTCAACACAAAACCATTATAAAAAGGAGAAATTTACCATGGCTAAGATGTATTATGAAAAGGATTGCGACCTGAACTATCTCAACGGCAAGAAGATCGCCGTGATCGGCTACGGCTCTCAGGGCCATGCCCATGCCCTGAACCTGAAGGACTCCGGCTGCGAGGTCTGCGTGGGCCTGCGGGAAGGCTCCAAGAACTGGGCCCAGGCGGAGGCCGCAGGGCTTACCGTTAAGAATGTTGCCGAGGCCGCCAAGTGGGGCGACATCGTGATGATGCTCATCAATGACGAGGTACAGGCCGACGTTTACAAAAAGGATATCGCCCCCTATCTGGAGGAGGGCAACGCGCTGGCCTTTGCCCACGGCTTCAACATCCGCTACAAGCAGATCGTGCCTCCCGCCGGTGTGGACGTGTTCATGGCGGCGCCCAAGGGCCCCGGCCACACCGTCCGCTCCACCTATGTTTCCGGCAAGGGTGTGCCTTGTCTGGTGGCCGTGGAGCAGAACGCCACCGGCCGGGCCTACGAGATCGCGCTGGCCTACATCGCCGGTATCGGCGGCGCCCGGGCAGGCATCATGGAGACCACCTTCCACGATGAGACCGAGACCGACCTCTTTGGCGAGCAGACCGTTCTGTGCGGCGGCGTGGTGGATCTGATGCAGTGCGGCTTCGAGACGCTGGTGGAAGCCGGTTACGCCCCGGAGAACGCCTATTTCGAGTGCATCCACGAGATGAAGCTCATCATCGACCTCATCAACAAGGGCGGCGTGGCTGCCATGAACTACTCCATCTCCGACACCGCCGAGTTCGGCGAGTACGTCTCCGGCCCCCGGGTGCTGCCCCACGAGGAGACCAAGGCCCGGATGCGGGCGGTGCTGGCGGACATTCAGGACGGCACCTTTGCCGGCCGCTGGATCGCGGAGAACAAGAGCCGGGGCCGCACCTTCTTCAACTCCAAGCGGGACCAGCTGGCCAAGCACCCCATGGAGCAGGTGGGCGAGGAGCTTCGCCGCAACATGATCTGGGGCGGCGACAAGGATCTGGACACCGCCTCCAACTGACCGAGGGGAGGAGAAGCGTATGCGTTCTGAACAGATCAAGACCGGCGTGGAGCGGACGCCCAACCGCAGCCTGCTTTACGCGCTGGGCTATACCGATGAGGAGCTTGCCCGGCCCCTCATCGGCGTGGTCAGCTCCTATAACGAGATCGTCCCCGGCCACATGGGGCTGGACAAGATCGCCGAGGCTGTAAAGGCCGGTATCCGGGCCGCAGGCGGCACGCCGGTGATGTTTCCGGCCATCGCCGTGTGCGACGGCATCGCCATGGGCCATGTGGGGATGAAGTATTCTCTGGTGACCCGGGACCTCATCGCGGATTCCACGGAGGCCATGGTCATGGCCCACCAGTTTGACGGTCTTGTGATGATCCCCAACTGCGACAAGAACGTGCCGGGCCTGCTGATGGCGGCGGCGCGGCTGAATATCCCCACCATCTTCTGCTCCGGCGGCCCC